>Ga0315915_1002588_pt1 | contig 22864 bp, 12 predicted proteins | sample MpolbnodulesMG_FD_207738 | JGI IMG/M metagenome (GOLD analysis project Ga0315915, IMG submission 207738) | Medicago polymorpha root nodule microbial communities from Los Angeles, California, United States - branched nodules | ecosystem: Host-associated > Plants > Roots > Nodule | place: USA...
AGAACAAACATTATAAACCTTTTATTTTTCGCTTTGTACAAACTAAGAAAAAATATAACCTAGAAGATTGATAAAGATATTCGCTTAAATTGTATTTTTATATTATTGATCTTTTATGTATTAGTTACAATAAACACCTTTTTTTAATCTTTACGGATCTTATTTTCAACTTAAATAGATAATTACTCTTTTAAAAAAAATTATGTTTTTATTTTATTAGAGGCCTATTTTTACATGAGAGTTGAGCCTCCAATTACCTAGGAACGACCCTGGTCGGCAACATAGGCCTCTCTATCTCAAAATAAACCAAAATGCACCAAACAGATAGGAAGTTGGCAACATAAGCCTCTAATTCTCAACATGCACAAAAAATATAGTGAGTTAAACATAGGTCTCAAATTCACAAAATACATCAGTAGCTTCTAAAAAATCGGACAGTCTTCATTTGGATTTTCATTGGGATCTCCATCTTCATCTTCAATTACCTTTGAGAGGTTTATCTCCATCTTGCATTTTTTGAGATAACCCTTGGTGGCCAGATATGTTTTCGCTTTTTTCCTTATACATGAGTTGAAAAACTTTCTGGTTTACCGTAGATTCAAGATCAAACTTTCAAATGAAAGAATAATAGTTCAACATAGAATCATGTTTATAAGCCTAATCATGTTTATAAATGCAGAAACTTACTGGTAGGGAAAAATAGAAACCATTATTCTTTCATTTGAAAGTATGGTCTTGAATCTTTTTGGTGCATTTTGAGAATTAGAGGCCTACATTGCCAAGTAACTTTTGCTCGACTTTGAATGTACAATTACATGTATTGTCAAAGTGAAATTTAAAGGTGAGAAAAACACAAGAAGGGGGTTGAATTGTGTTTTCTTTTTCTTGTTTTTAAAACTAAGTCCAGTGTTCAGAGTCTGGTAGAGTTCAGAGTCTTGAACAAAGTTCAGAGTTTTATGCAGCGGATAAAGTAAAGAGATAGAGAGAAGAGAAAGACACAACAATTATACATGTTCCTTCCACAATCCAGAAGTAGTCCTGTCCCCCTTGCACTTCCAACGAGAGTTCACTAAAATCAATATCTGATTACAATCGCTCAAGCACAAAAGCAAGAGACTTCAAACTATTCAAGCACAAAAGGAAGAGGTTTCCTATTCTCAAGCACAAACGCAAGAGTCTTCCTATGCTCAAGCACAAAAGCAAGAGACTTCTAAACAAACACAATTACACAAAAATATGTTTGAGATTGAACACTTGATATACAATCAGTGGTGTTCACAATACAAACCAGATACAGAATCTTAAGACTCTAGAATTTCTAAGATATGAACGTTGTTAAGAAATTCTAAGTGAACTTTGATGTGAAACAATTTCAGCTGAGTTTTTGCATTTGTAAAATTGTTGTGAGTCTCTTGCAATCTTCAAGTCTTCACTTATTTATATAGAGGTGTGAAAGATACATTGAGGATTGCCAGCACATCAAAAGAGTCGTTGTTGAAGCTTGATAATCACCAATGATCTGTTGCTTGATTTGGTTATTGTCCTATGAAGGAACAATTTCAAATTCATTCCATGAATAGAGAGTAACCAACGTAGTCACAACTGTTATCTTGTACTACTGCAGACATGAGGAGTGGAATGGTGGAGTAGTGGTTGTACAATTGTACTATGTCCTTTTCATGCGCTCTTCAGTGGATAATCATCCAATGCCTTCAAATTCCTCTGAAATAGTCGTTGCTCCAGACTTCCATTCCTTCTGCAATCATATGCATTCAGAATAACAACATTTAACTAACTTCAACTTCAAGTCTTCACACTATGATGAACTGCAGCTTCTGATGGTTCATCAGTCTCTCTAATGACGTCAGCTTCTGGTAGACAACTTATGACAGTCTTCAGACGCTCTTTGTCTTCAGACTCTGTTTTGAATCTTGCAACACAAGCTTCCTTTTAGTAAATTTCATTACTCTCATTTGTTCTTCGAGAACTTATACTTGAATTAAAGACATATAACTTTTTGTTTATGGTCCTGCACACTTGAACAAATATTAGCATATCTAATTGACATTTTTAATACCTTGTTATCATCAAAACTCAAAGTGGTATTGTTACACATTTTGTTCTAACACAATTTAATTTTCATCTACTTTGTTAATTTTCATATATTGTCATGGTGTTAATGCAATACAATTTCCATCTGCAATGTGATATAATTAAAGTTTAATTTTTTTGATTTTTTTTATGATTATTCTCAATAAAAATAATGAACAAAACAATAATAAAACATAAAAATTTCATTGAATGTTTTTTGAAAAATAAAAAATAAAATTTAGGGACCATTACCAAAGTTCAGGGACTAATACCAAAAAATGCTGAAAGTGTAGAGACTAATGCTATTTTTAAGCTAAAAGATAATGAATAAAATAACAATTAAAAAGTTGATTTTTTTTTCCTTTAGTGTGCCATGTGGCGTGCCATGATTGGTCCACGTGGCGTGCCATGATTGGTCCACGTGGCACATCGTTAGTTTTAGTTTTTTTTTAACAGATACTTAACAGAAGGACTAAAGCCAAATTTTTTATAAAACGCAGGGATCAATACCAAACAAAAAAAGTGCAGAGACGAAAGTCAAAATTGGATGAAAGTGTCGGAACTAAACATACATTTAAGCCAAAAAAAAAACCTAAATAAAAACTTTTGACAAAAGAAAAGTAAATGGGACACTCGTTGCAAAAGTATTTACACACACAATACGTATATAAAAAATAAAAAATTTTGAGGTTAAATTATAGAGTTTAACTTATGTCATGGGTCAATAATTTGAATGATCTTTGCTTTTTCTTTTTTGTTTTTTAACTTTAAATTATCAAGATTCTTTATCTCTAAGAATCAAAGGCTTAGCGCGCACCCAAGTTATAGAGTTTTTGTTAAAAAAAGATGTTATACAGAGTTAATACATATTTTAATAATTATAAAATACAATAGAGTTTGTGGAGCATCTGAGATGGCTGGTCATGTGTTTCTATCATGTCCCTCTCTTGTTTCTCTTTGGAGTCTTCTTAAATTGTGGATTGGTGTGGCATATGTCGGTCCTGATCATTTACATGACCATTTTGTTCGATTCGTTCTTTCTTCAGGTGGTTTACTAGCACGTCGCTCATGTATGCAGTTTCTTTGCCTTTGTTGTGTTTGAGTTTTATGGACTGAGCGCAATGACAAATTCAATAATGTTGACTTGCGGGGGCAAGATTTTATACAATAAATATTTATTGAAAATTTTTAGCAATGCAAAAGTGATAGAATAATAATATCATTATCATTGAGCAAAAAACTTGAGATTATAAACACTATCCTGTTATATATTAGAAAAATTAAAACTCCTTAATATTTAAAAATTAAAATTGTTTTTTACTTGTCTTTATATTTAAAAAGTATTGTATAAATTATTCAAAATTTCATTTCAAATGCATTTGATTTTATAAAATTCATGAGCGAAACTCTTTTTTTATGCTATAAATTTTTATTTAATGGGAGCAATCTATTAATTTAAGAGGAGGACAATCATTAAAATATCAAAGACTTAACAAATATAACTGGAATATTAGTGGGGGCAGTTGCCCCCAATTTACTTAACATGGATCCACGAATGACTGAGCGTAAAAATAGATTATTCAAGAACAAGAAAAACTCCGCTCACCAGCTATTAGATAAAGTTAAATTACATTCTTATTGGTGGATGAAGGCTTATGATACATATATTGGTTTAAACTTAATATGTGGTGGTCAAATCCGTTTGTGTGTATTTGTATATGCTAATTCTATTTTGTTTCCTGTGATTTCGATTGCTATGTATGTAAATTTTGAGATCCTTGTTGACACACCTTATGCTTATAAGAACTCTTTATTGATGTTAATATATTTCATTTTTGCTTGTTAAAAAAAATTATAAAATACAAAAGCAAATATATGTCAAAAAATTAAATATAAACATTATTATTTATGACGGTCAAAAGAATATTAATTTTATAAATTATTATAATATTCATTTTTAAGAAGTAGAAAACAAAATATTAATTAAATATAAACATTATTATTTATGACGGTCAAAAGAATATTAATTTTATAAATTATTATAATATTCATTTTTAAGAAGTAGAAAACAAAATATTAAATTGATTCTTTGATATTATCTTTGTAACGATTCTTCAAAGAAAAAGATCATGTGAAAAAATTATTAAGTTGGTTCTTTGATATTGGTATAATAAGAAAATAAAGTCTCATAGGTCCTAACTCAATAGACAAAAATGTCGAATTTGTTAGGCCGAACGTAATGACCAAGGTTCGAACCCCGGTAACTCCATTTTATGTATGTGAGTTTATGATGACTTTGCTATCTCGTCTATCTACCAAAAAAATAAAAATTATAAGAAAATAAATATCAATGTTTCATCGTTATGGTAAACCACTTATAATTTAGGATAATAATTTTTTTAGACAGAGGAAATACATTTTTAGGAACAATACGTCAAAACTAGAAATTTTGTGATAAACCTAGGTCAAAATAATAAATAAATATATCAATTTCTATAAATATATATATTTTTTAATTCTTTAAAATATGCCCTCCAGAGCACTAATTATCATTTTGGGTAATAGTCATTTTGATATTTTGATATCAACATGTGTAACGAGTAGCATTAATAATCTCTAAATATATTTTAAAATGGTATTTGATTGTGCACTATCTTAATCAAAATAGCTATTTATGTTAAAATATTTTGTTAATATTGTCACATTAGTTCCTTAATATATTTACTTATTGTCATATTACTCGTTATAAGTACTTACCTACTTAGTGTCATATATATAAAAAAGTTAAGGTCAACATTGATAGATTATTTTAATGTCAGAAACTATTTTGATTAACGAAATACGAGAAGATATTATTTTGGAATTTTGATACATTGATGGATTGTTGTGACTACTCATTCACATTCAGAAGCCAAAATGACTATTTTTTGATCATTTTTTCTTGATAATAATAATATAATAGTCCTTGGTCAAAAAATAATTATATAATAATAGTCCTCTAAAAAAAATATATTAATATTAATAATAGTCCCTCAAAAAATAATTAATAATAGTAATAGTAATAATAATTAAAAAAGAATATGAAAGAACATAACACACACATTCAGCTTCACCCAGCTTCCAAATTTCCCTCCTTTCTCCTCTCACTCTCTCTGTCTGAACCAATTTACCAATCTGCCATGGCATTTTCCATACCCAACTTCTCATTTCATGTTTCTCTGCTTCAAAAAGGTACCTTTTTTACCCTTCTCCTTCTTACCCATTTTCTGTATTTCTCACACTCACTCACTCACTCATAGTCACAGGGTTTTGTTTTTGTTTGTGCTAAAACCTTTCAGTATTTAGAGCTTTTTATGCACATTTGATTTTCAATACGTTAGTAGTTCTCATTTGATTGGTTTGGTTATCTTTATTTGCTCAATGTTGTTGCTAGACCATGCAAATTTTTTGGCTAAAGATTTTTTTTTATTTTTTATTCGTTGGTTATTTCTTTGATTAGTTAAGTGATGGTGGTGGTGGGGGCAGGGTTTTAAATAGCCGTTGTGATAATGATTGCGGTCAAATCGGGTTTTAAATAGGGTTTTAAGTGATGGTCGCGCATCTCTAAGATTGTGGAGAATTGTGATCAATTGCGACCGATGTAGCCTAATTGCAGCCGCATTGTGGTTTCAGCAACCTTAAAAAACTTTAAGTCGTGGTCAAATAGTTTTAAGTTTTTTTTTTTTTTTTAAGAAGTTAAATTAGTCCACTCAAACTGGCACCAGGGAGAATCGAACCTGAGACCTTGAGGAGGAGTACACTCCTAAGTCCCAAGTAAATACCACAAAGCCAACCCAAGTGGGTTCAAATAGTTTTAAGTTATGGTGGTATATCTGATATTCTTGGCAATTGTGATCAAATGTGGCCGATTTAGACTAATCACGGCAGCATTGTGGTTTCAGCAACACCAAAATCTTTTATGTCACGGCCCAGATCGTGATTTCAAGGGATGGTGGGCGCGTCACGAACTATCAATTACAAAAAAATTGTGTTCAAATGCAGCCGACGTAGCCTAATCGTGGTCATGTTGTGGTTTTGGCGACGTCAAAAACCTTTACGCCGCGGTCAAATAGGGTTTTATGTTTTGGTGGTCCCGTCGCGATCTCTGATATTGTAGCCGATGTAGCTTACTTGCTGTTGCATTATGGTTTAGGCAACATAAAAAAAAACATTATGCCGCAGCCTAGATTGTGTTTTCGGACCTTTTGTTTAAAACCCCAGTGAAGGGTTACTTCAACTTTTGTGATGTAAGAAACTCACATGAGTAGTTCTTAGGAAATTAATTGATGTGTCTCTTTATCTTAGTGATTCATTCATCATGTTGCCTATGAGGAGAGTTATGTGTCTGTAGAGTTGTCTGTGAGAGAGTTGATGGGAATAGAGGTAAATATGTTACTTTGTTTTGCAAGCATACAAGGTGTATTGATAATGCTACGAGTCATGGGGCCCACTAAAACTAAAGTTTTCATGAATCCTCTTTTTCCCCATTTGTTATCTTTTACTATGTATATGATTTTGTTTAAGATGTTAGAAATTGGTTACTTGGTGAATAACACTTGGAAGGAAGCTTACAGTCTTTGAAGATTGCATATACTTATTTATACTGATTTTGCTATCTCTTTTAAAATTATACTGACAAGCTATTAAGGCAATAGTGTAATGGTGATTGTTCAACTAGAGCAAGTCTTCACTTCTACTAAACCAAGAAATTGGTTCCAAAAACATGAAATTAGGACAAGCCTTCACCAATAAATCTGCTGCTACTGATAACTCTGTTCCACCCACCCTAAAGCCATTTGGTTATAAGTCCTGACCAATAATATGTGAATTAGATGCCATTTTAGCCTAGACTATTGGATATTTGTAGTCTTATGTGGATTACAGCGAATAGGTGCGTGCACACATACACAACGAATTTTGAAATGGAAAGTACTTACTTTGATTTTGTCATAAACTACTTACTTTTTTAATCTTTCTGAATTATATAGACCAATAGTTTCCTAAATGTGAATTATCCTTATTGCATCAGTGAATTATCCTTAATGCTACGCCTTGTTGCATTATCATTAATAGCATTCTTTTCAAGATTCTCCAGTTTTGAACTCTTCAGATATTCTCTTATGCATTTTTAAACCGATAAGCTAGAAATACCTCCTGGTTTCATTATATTCTTTTCATCTTTCTGTTAGTTTAGAGATGGGAATTTCTATCTTGAGTTCATATGGAGTGTTTTTTTGTAAATGCTTCTCTCATTTTCTTACGCATACCTGATTTTATTCTCAATAAAGCGATTTGGAAGTCAAAAGGTTCTTTTGAACTCAATGATAGTAGTGTTGTTAAGTGGCTGCCATGGTGGTATGGTGCAATGGTTTTCCAGGAAAAAGCCATATAATGGCTATAGAGTTGCTGGTTTCTCGTGGAAGCCTAGGGCGGTTGCTTTTTGCCAATGCAGTTTTGGCAGTGACTGTGCGGATATTGTGTAAAAAGCAACAGTTACCAATGGCTATCTATTTCCTAGGGCGGTTATCAGTATCTTACGATACATGCAAGTCATGTCTCAATTAGATGGAATGCTAAATTCAATTGATATGAATCTCTAGTGTGTATCTATTTCGAACATGAATCTCATTTTGAGTTCCGCTACATTTTTTTTTTTAAGAATTCAAACTAGCCCACCGAAATTGGCACTAGGGAGAATCTAACCTAAGACTTTAAGAGGAGCACACTCCAAGTTCCCAAGCCAACGCCATCAGACCAACCCAAGTGGGTTAGTTCCGACACATTATAATGAATATTGATTCATTATGATGAATCCCAATTTATTTCAATGACAACCTAAAGTTAGTGTAGCGAGCCAATTTCGTGTAGCCAAGCACTTTCATTTTGTCATTCGATTTATGACTCGAATCTTGAATTATTTTGAATTTAGTAGATGATTTTTTAGCATATAATTATGCTATGACACTTGTTTATACTTAAAAATGTTATACTTGTATTGTTAATGTATCATACAATTCATAATAAGATTCGGTTCATGATTCGGAAAGTAGGTCTGCCAATGCACAATTTGCATCTCGATTTAATAACCATTGGTTACTATTTTTCCATTTTGTTTGAAGAATAAAATTTAAGATTCTTTGACAGTTCAGACCCCACTCATCATGCTTTGAATGTGGTCCAAACATCGGAACACTAAAGATGCTTTGCTCACGCTATATGCGTTCATGTTTTCTACATATACAAACCCGACAGTGGATCAAGATCCATTTAACTAAACACCTCCACCATCTCTCTTGCATATATAGGAGACCATTACCGAGTAACCATTCATCTTTGGAAAATGAATGTTTTGGTTTTCTCAGGTAACCTCTATGTTCCTGTGTCTTGGTTTCTTTGGTAACACCTCTTCATCTGATCTTTCATCTTCTATCATTCTCCTTTTCCTCCATTTTCTCTTTATTCTCTTAATCTCTTTCTTCTCTTTCTATTCCTCCCTGTTCTGAGTCATTGTTACATTCTCTTTGATATTTGTTAAGTGGTTTTCACTTCTCTGTTTGTTATGCCCTCTTTGATAATTTGTGTGTGTGTGCTCGTGTGTGTCTGTGTATTATTTCCATCATATGCTATGTGCTTTTTCCATAGTCTACAACGCCATCTGCATATTTATATGGCAGATTTTTGGCTTTCCTTTAGGAGCCACCATCCACCATTTTGGATAGCGATATTCGATTGGATTCATTGCAAATAGCTTGTCGGTCCAAGTCATTTCCCCCATAAGTGCTATGGCGACTTAGTAGACCACAAGCAATGACAGATCTATAAAAAAAAAGAAAAAAAAGTGAAGGGTGAAGAAAATTTCTCCCTCAATATGAGTAGTATATCGGTAGTAGTAGAAGTAGTAGTTTTGTTTTATGGCCTCTCTAGTGTTCTGTAAATGGTGATTTTTATAGAGTTTACCATTTTTCAAATGTGTATGAAGGTTGAGCATCCTTGATGCATTCTTTGCTTTTATTTTTATTTTCCTCCTAATGTTCTCTGCTCTCTTTGCTTTCAAGGATTTATGTTCCTTCTTTTCTTGTTTTTCCCTCTTCTTTTTATCATAGTAGCAGAAAGGCAATCACTTCCGTATCGATTGTCCACTGTTTTTCTCTTTGAAGCCAATAATATGGTCTTGATTTTCTCTTTCTTGTCATTACTTTTTTTATTTGCTTACAAATTTGTTTTGCTTCATCTCTGAAAATTTATCCTAACAACTGTCATGAATTTTAGGTTTGGCGAAAGCAATGGTGCCTGCTGCAAGGATTCAATCCTGGTGCAGAAGACATGAACAATTTATTGTCATTTAAAGGTCTTGAAGCTCTGGATTAATATTCCAAGAGCTTGGAATTTGGAATGAAGCCATCGGTCCGGATAGTTTAATGAAAATGTATTATATTAAATTTATGTTTCTACATTATTATTTGATGTCGTCTGGTTCAATCATTTTTGGCACATCAATTTGGCACCAATGGTGACCTCTTGAACTTGTCAAATTTACATGCATTTAGTTTTCTCTTTTGTTTTCAGTACTTTCAGCATTATAAGGTATCTTCCATTTACTGTTAAATATATTACTATTTTAAGAAATAATTTATATTTACATATCCAATGATTGTTATTACAGTAATGGTGTTTGTATGAAATTGATATGAAAAACAGATTGAGCAAAGCTGGATTGGTTACTTTACTACTTACTATGCATGAGAGAGAATAAAAAACGCGCACATCACTCCTTTCTTTATTTTGGGTGTATTCGTTTCGAAACATTTAACATTTCCCTATGTATCCGTGAGGGTCTCGTTATCCATAAGAGTATTTTTGTCAATGCATGAAGTTCATCATCATGTGAAGTCAAAATAGCTTTTGCATTGATATAGCCTATAAGCCTTTTCCAGCAATTGCTTTACCTATTTCTCAATAAGAAGCTCCGCTTCTGAGCTCAGAATCATCAAGCATCTGTTTACGGCTGATACACGGTCTTATTCCTCTCAATAACCATTGCCAATAGTTGATCCCTGAGGGACGATAGTCGCCTTGCGAACAGGATCTGCACCATTAGTATACATGGTCACAAGGGCATGACCACCTTCATATGAAAGACATGTTCCTTTTCGGCTCGTTAGATATGGCGAATGGTTTGTGTCTCCTTCCCATTATGATCTTGTCCTATGCATACCTTGTAAAAGGCCATGCTCGCAGCTTTATCACCATTCATTCTAGCCTTGACAGTAGCAATGTTAACCCCGTTTGAAAGCTTAGCACCAGAGAATCTAGATGTCCCTAGTGCTTGAATCATTGTATCAACATCATCATCCTTGACAATTTGTTGAGTTTCATTTTCATTGATTGCAGATAAGAATTATAATTTGAAATAGTGGAATGTAGATCATAGTATTAGTTGTATGTGCTAGGACAGTAACACTACTAATTTGAAGTAAATTAAGGCCTTTGCTAATGAGTGAGGTAAATACTTCATTTAATCCAGATTACTAATTATCGATCAAACTTTACTTATTTTCTATCGAACTCCAGATTATCAGAATTTTTAACCCGAGAATTAGAGGGCTAACTGAAATAAATAAGACATTCACTAATTTGAAAATCTCTATGTTTGCACGTTGACTTGTTATAAGATGAGAAAATGTAATAAACATTGCTTATTTTCAAAGTACCACTTAAAAATTAAGGTATTTTGATTAGTGATGCTCATAGAACCGGAAAATATACACGATCACTTCATTCTTATTTTGTTTTAAAAAAAGGAACAAAGTGTCTTCTACTTACACTGCATAGATTAAAAATTCACATAAGTTCAATTTTTTATAGTTTAATTAGTATAAAATTTACCGGTGTTCAATTATTTTACACATATATAACGATGTGTTGCCATATCAATCAATGAATATGACAACTTATATGTGTCTTCATATTTATTAATTGACAGTGTACATTAATTAAATTCTTTTTATATAACATAAATTTAAATTGAAATTATCTTGTAAGTGACTATAACTTAGTTGGTGACTATATCTTTGAAATTCTCATTTTATGTGTAAATATAACTATTAAACTATTTGGAAAAAAAATTCAAAGAAACTTAAAAAAAATGAGGGACAAACATATCTTGTCGAAAATAATTAAAATCATAAAATTAATTTTTTAAAAAAAATAATTATTAAAAAATAAAAGGGACTAAGAAATTGGAGTAGTAACAAGAATGGAGAAAGAGGAGCATAGGAGGATAGCGCAAGTTGAAGTAGCAAAGCAAAGATGCATGTGCGTGATTGATTCAATTCAACAATTGCCATCTTCTTCAAACATCACTCACTCCTGCAAACGAACCCTCCTCAAATTGGCACGTGCCGACCTCGCTTTTCTCTCCTCTTCTTCTTCTTCTTCTTCCCCTCTCAGGTTTCACTCTTTTCTCAATGCTTCATAGTTTACATGTTAGTAGCTCCTAACATTTCTTCACAAATATTCACGTGGTGTCATTTGATTGATTGGATGCATGTGTAATAAAGTTTTACCCTGTCAGTGTAGACAAATTAAATTTAAACTTCTTTTTTTACTCTGTTAGTGTGTAGAAGTTAATCTCTGTTTTTAAATCATGTTTTCATTGGTGGATATTCTTGTTATAATGATTTTGAGTTTTCAAACTAAGACAAATTGTGACCAATTCTCGTTTTCAAAATTGTAAATTGTCGGTGACTCATTTTAGTTGAGTTGAGTGTTTCTCTCATGGTATCCCACATTGTCAAATAGTGGTTGTAGCTATGATATAGTATAGTTGAATTTGAACAAATCATTATTGTGCTGCAATACGCGATTTAGTACAAAGTATTGTCAAATAGAGGCTTAAGTAGCACTCTAGTCCCGTAGGGCAACGGAATTTGAACAAACCACTAGTTTCCATGACCTGCAATTGACGACATTGGTTTTAGTTAACAAATACAAGGACAAATTTTATGGCCATAAATAAGTTTCAGAGATCAATTTAGTTTGAAATATTTTCCTACATAAGGGTATATCTAGAATCAACTAACCACCAATTAACAAATTTAGGGGTGTTTTTGTCAAATTTGTCTTCAAGGACGGACTTACCAGCGTTCTACAATCTCAGAGACTAATTTGGGGATTTGCTAATTCTACTTTGTTAAATTTGAATCCCTTGCTAAGAATAATATTATCAATTTAGAATATCATGCCATGTTATTTCCAAGTTGTATAACTTAACTTTGTACTCTAATGAAGCATTTTCAAGTTACAATAGCATTGTTTTGTTTATGACTTGAAAATTTTGTTGGATCTTCACTTTGACGTAGTGTCTTTTATTTTGTTCTATTTTATTTTTAAAGTGAAAATGGAAAGGTTCAAACATGTTTGTCTTCTTGTGTTTGAATCGTTTTTCACCTCTTCTTGAATGTAACTATTGACGCTTTCTTCAGTACTTCGTAATTTACGAGAGCTTCTGTTTATGTGATAATAATAGTGTCAACATTGGGCACCTGGAAGCAGTTGTACATATTCTACAGCAGCCTTTCATAAGTGGAGTTTCTAGAGTTTGCAAATCAATCCCACTATCGCCTTCAGTTAGTCGTGAAGAGAGACACAGTTCTTCTCTTAAAGATATCCATGTTGATGTGGTGTGTATCCTCAATGGGAAGCCTGTGTGGATTATAGTATCTGATAGGAATCCAAAGTACATTTCATGGAATGAGTGTCACAAAAGTAAGGGTTTGAAGCTACGTATTCAGCAAGTACTTGCTGCTGCCCAATCCAACTTAACCTTAAGACCGTCCTCAGTTATTATTTTCTTCGCCAATGGGATCTCAAGCAATGTTTATGACAAACTCCGGGATGAATTCGGGGCATCTGAAATCCGGTTGGAGTTTTCGGTTTTCAGTTCAAACATGTTGGAAGAAACAGAAGGTGACTGGATAAATGTTATCGCGAGATCGTATAGAGATGCACGTGTCCTTGAAATCAACCCTGCTGGTGACAAGGATGTTGTTCCAAATTCGGAATGTAATATTGAAGGTTCGACTGTGGATTCTTCTAAAGTAGAGATTTCATTACGAAATGCTGAAACACGGCTGCATCTTTTGGACAAAAATACCATTAATGGGGGTTCGTCTCAACTTGATTGTTCAATAGATAAAGCTGAAACTAGACCGCAGCTAATACAAGAGGGTATTGAAACAAAGTTGGGTGATACTTTCTGTTCCGTTATTACGAGAATGAAACTAAGCTCGCTGGACGATTCAAATTCTGAATCGACTGAGCCTAGAGATCTTTTAGATGGGAGTTATCTGCTAAATTTCGATACAACAGCTTTGATAGCTTTTGTATCAGGAATTAGTAACGGTGGAACAAATAAACTTTTGGCCACTCCAGAAATTGAACTGAGACAGCGGTTTAAGGGAAACTTTGACTTTGTGATTGGTCAAGTGAGTTATCGATATTTTTGCCACCTGCTTTGTGTTTTTGATTTTTTGCATGCTTGCACCTGCATGGTCATGAAACATTCCAATTATTCTCGAAACAATCATTATTTTATTGTGACACAGGTTTGTTTATCTTAAACATCAAAACTTTCAAAATATGAAGACCCAATGATCCAGTTTTGATTTTTGAAATGATTCTTAGTTTAACATTTGGACTTCAGGGAAATGCAAAGTTGTCTTTGTGAATTCCATTTTTTTATCACCATACTCATCACCCCGTCATTCATATTTTGTTACCAAAGTTTATTAAATTGATGAACTTTTGATCATGAATTTACTCACATCTCCATCCATAGTGACAGGCACAAAAAATACACATATTTAGTAATCTCCAGTTACTTTATTGATCATTTGTCCTTCCTATGAACCAGTTTACGAACCCTAAGTTATATGGTGTTTAAGTTAACTATGCAAATTCAATATTTGCATTGCATGTAGTTTTTATCAGCATCAAGTGAATTGACAAAAGCTTTCCTCAATTTTTGCGCTAGATAATGTCTGAACTTCAAAATCCAATCCATGTGGAGTTCGGTAAAGTCCTATGTGGGAAGCTTGGCATAATTTGTGAGAGTGTTCTTTCAGAATTTAAGGAGTTGGTACTGATGTGTGGAGGACCCAATGAGAAACTTAGAGCTGACAAGTTAATAAATTTTCTCAGGTGAGTTTAATTCCCTATTCTTTCTCTATTTGGACCACTTAGGTTTATGTGTAAAAAATAAAAAAGGGGAAGGATTTTTTTGACAGTGTTTGTATGAAAACTTGGCTCAAAGAATGATGTTTCCTCAAATATTGTAACATCGGCAAACATTTAAAAACAATGTATAATAGGAGAATAGCGGTGACATCCCTTCTAGACTCGGGAGTCAGGAATACCCAATAAAGACACATTTTAGATTCCAAGTAGATAATTTATTAGAGTAGTGCTAGGAACACTCTCTTTCCAACACTCTCCCAAACACTCACTTCATTATTGGTTTAAATCAAGGTGGGTCTCACACATTGAAAATGGGTTCCAATTAAAGTGGTGGGACATAAGTTAGTTTCATCCAATAAGAGAGTGAGTGTTAGAGAAAGTGTTGAAAAGAGAGTGTCCTTAGCATTACTCAATTTATTATGATTAGGAGAGCAGTGTTGTCAATAGCGGCACTACAGCATAGCAGTGTTGTTAAATGGTGGCCAGGGCAGAATGACATGATGAATTTTTTGACAACTGCCATAGTCAATTTGTAAAGGGATTCGCGCTATGGCGGATCCATAGGCCACAATGGCGTGTTTATATGGCAGATTTTTGGCCTTCCACCATCGACAAGTAGCATAGTGGAATTTGAACAAATTGCTATTGTTCTGCGATATGCTATTTAGCTAAGTATTTTCAAATAGCAGCCATAATAGCATTGTAGCATAGCGGAATATGAACAAATTTGCTATTTTCTGCGATATGCTATTTAGCACAAAGTATTTTCAAATAGCGGCCGTAATAGTACTGTAGCTGAGCAGAATTCGAACAGCTGCTACTTTCCGTGATCCACGATCGACATCTTTTGCTAAACTCGGTCCTACAATAGCATTTATTGTTTTTTTAACCTAATCTTGTATGTTCATTCTTGACATAGTTTCTCTGTTGATGTTTTTTCTCTCCAAAGTTTCCGATATGTAAAATAATATTTGCAACATTTTGCACTGACAAACTGGAGGATCACCACAGGGTTGTTCCTGATACTCCTTCAGAACGAATGATGGGCCTCCCAACAACTAGGAAGCTGGCATTAAAAAACAAGATTGTCTTTGGCACTGGTGACTATTATCGTGCTCCGACTTTGACGGCAAATATGGCGTTCGTCAGAGCAGTTTCACAAACGGGGATGTCCCTCTCTAGTATTGAACATAGACCAAGGGCCTTGACCGGTGATTAGTTAAATTACATGCATTCATGACAACTACTATCACAGCTTTCGCACACTAGAAACTAAGGTAATAAAATCTAATTTCAATTTTATGGGTTTGTCATTGCCATTTATCAAACTTCAATTGTATAAGATTGGCAACTGTTGAGTGTGTGTTTAGTTTAATGGAGGTATAGTAATTATTTGTAGGGAGGTGAAAGTTTTTCCTAGTTTAATAACTGCATTTTATGATTATGTACCAAGCACTGTTTTGTTCTGAAGACTTTGGTAGAATTGAGGCAACAACCACTGAAAAGGCTCAATGTTTTTTTTATTTCACATCAACCTTTCCCCTCCCTCATAGTAAATACCAATATTCTTGTTAGGTTATTTTACTCTGATCTTCACATCAAACTCTGCATACATTGCTCTGTCAAAATTAAGCATCTCACTCGGATCATTTTTTTGGCTTGAAGACTAGCACAAGCAAGCTTGGTGACCAACATGTGCTCTTACAAAAGAAACCTCTTTCTCGTGATTTTGAGTGCATAGGACATGGCAATGAATGATGCTACTGCACCTGCAACTGGTGACGCTTTTCTGGAGGAGCCTCCATTGAAGTTGTTGGTGGGGACGGTGCTTCAACCACTTCAAAGTGGACCCTTTCCAAATTTTGTCTGCCATAAATACAGAGTGCTTTTACTCTCTTATCTTTTGTTGAGATAATTACTCCCTTTTTTGAAGTGAAGAATGGTGGGAATACTGTTGTAATGTTGCTGCTCTGTGTACATATTTCTTATTTGGCTCAAATGTGAACAAAATTTTGGGAGGTGGGTGGGTTGAGTGAGTGGCATATACTTTTGAATATAGTTTTGTTACTTGTTTGCTGCATCTCTTCTATATATAAAGCCTAATTATTTTCAAGTCCAATGAGACTGAATTGAGGCAATTCAAACTAAATATTACTAATTGTATTAATCAAAGGAAGATGTTAACTACTGATCCTTATGTTACTTGTCAGGCATGGATAAATATATGATGTATTTAACATATAGCTTGTTTATTTATTGTATTAAAATACCATAAGTTATTTTCAGGCTGATAGTTTTCCCAACCTAAACATCGATAAACCGAAAAAAGGACCAAGACACCATATCTGGAAGGTCAAGTTATTCCAATTATATTTTGAATGGGAATCAAAACACAATTATGAAGGCTGCTATTTGGTATTTGCATGCACACTTTTTTTTTTATACACCAACTGTTAAAAGAAGTATGAGGGGGAAGCCGGAGGGAAGGGGATCGGGATTGGGGAGGGGTTCCATAATCCAATTCACAAACACCAAATATTTTGGAAAAAATAACAAGGAGAAAGGAGCACAAAAAATAGTGGGGGTGCAGATAGCAACCCCAAAGTTTATAGTTAATTAGTTACTTCAGTAATTTTCCCCTTCCATGAAAATAACAAGCCAAAGGAATCATCTTGGCATGTGGATAACACAACGAAGACACTTTCCTTCTTTCATGAGATTGAAAGCTTTGTTAATTTCATCAAATGACAAATTGTGTGTTATGTAGTCATCAATCTGGATTTCCTGCATATTTATTTATCATAATGTTAGTCAATATTTTTAATTTTCAATAAACACTCCCTTTGTTAATTTTCAAGTAGACATTGTTATGTGTTACCATAAAGTAAAAATATATAAAATCATGCTTAGATAAAGGATATTCTAGGTATTGTTACTTTACCTTGTTCACATACTTCTCTACTAATGAAGGAAGATCAGTTTTAGGTTTCCATCCTCCAAATAAAGATCCTTTTAAAGTTCTTCCTGTCAGGAATAGTCCATAATGAGCTGACAACTCAGGCTTCACCTTTGGCACACCTAGTGTTACAGTTAAACCCCATCCCTGTTGGAAACAAGGAAAGATAGAATGAAATTCAAGTCAAACCCTGTTTGGATAAACAACTTAATCAAGCGCTTGTAGCATACATACTAAAATAAAGTCAAACTGTTTTCATACAAGTTATAAATTGTTTTTATAAGCTATCTTGGAGAGCTTCTAGACATGTCAGAAGCTGTTTCCATAAGCTCTTCCAAACAGTTTCGCAAGTGCTTATCCCAGTAGATAAGTTCAAATAAGTCAATCCAAATAACCCTGAATATGATATTAGATTTTAAATATCAAAACATGACTTGAGGGATATAGAGTATTACATCACAGCATGATTGCAATGCAGTGCTTATCATATCAGTGTCACCTGCACATTCAAAACAGAAATCTGCCCCACCATCAGTAATGCGCTTAATAACCTGAAATTTTCAACACAAAAACAGTTTCAATGTTATTTTATTTATAGCTTATGTGCAATTGTGCATGTCTTCATAGTTTATATGCTGAAGTAAAATAATAATATAACCAAACCACTGGATTACCCCAATGCTATCTGTGGTCTAGCAGCATATACTTTTGATAGTCATATATTACAAGTATACAAGATTATTTGTAAAGGTGAAATTAGAAATTATGTTATGAGACGAATAATCGACCTGCACGATAGGTTCTTTGTACAAACTCGGATCAACAACTTCTGTAATCCCAAAAGATTTAGCTGTATGATAGCCATGAACACAACAACAAATAGTAAATCAAGAAATTATGACCCGTGTTAAGGTTTAAAAATAAATTCAGAGTAATTCGGAGAACTGATTATGTTACCATTTTCACACTTCTGAGGATTGTTGTCAACACCAATTATTCTAGACGCACCCCTTAGTTTGGCCCCTTGTGCAACCTATTGAACAAGAAAGTTATGATTTAGAAAAGATTATAGCATTCATATGTGGAGAAGATTATGACGATCTCAAGAGCACAAACAAAATTTATATTTTATTTATTAAGATATGAATTCTCTTTGTGCTTTTGAGGTCTTCATCAGAAGATAAGATAGATATAGTTGTCGAGCACTTGGACTTACAGAAAGGCCAACAGTTCCAAGACCAAATATAACTACTGTTGATCCTTTTGTCACATCAGCAACATTCCATGCTGCACCTAGACCTATTGTTATAATGCAAAGTTGTCACATAATCAACACAACAGAAAATTCATCAATGACATTACAATTTCAATCCTCTCCATTTAGAAACAAAACTTTGGGAACTATGGCCTTGGAAATAACTAACTAGTACTAGAAGGTGATGGAAATTCTCTATGCCCTTGTCAGATAATAAACACAAATTATCAAATTCGGCTCTAAAGAAACACATAAATAAACATGCAAGAACTCAACGATTGATCACAGAACTCAACCAATTGTGCCTACATCTCCGAAAACATAGTGTCTGCTGGAATTTTCTATTATGCAACAGTTAAAGATTATATAGTACAAGTTGTATTTAAATACTACGGTCTAGATTACAATGCAAATAGTTAACACATAATAGTTAATAACAATAAAGTAGTCTCTATGGTTTACACAACGGGACATAACATAAAGTGACACTCAGTATGGACGAAGAGATTACTGGAGTTTCCTTAAACCTTATGTTTCAATTCCTTATAGTTAATAATAAACATTTGGAAATATTTACCTGCAGAAACCCCGCAGCTAAGAATGCATATTTTCTCAAGAGGTACATGAGGACTGACTTTCACTGCACATCCAGAATGGACAACTGTGTATTCACTAAAACTTGAAACACCACAATAATGATAAACAGGCTTCCCTTTTACTGTAAATCTTGTCTTTTGATCACTATGCATTAAACCTTTTCTTTCCAATCCCAAAACTTGACAAATATTAGTTTTTCCTGATTTGCACAGCCTGCATGACATGCATTCTCCAATGAAAACTGTTAACACATGGTCCCCTTCTTTGAATTCAGTCACTCCTAGCCCTACGCTCTCAACAATCCTGCAAAACCGTTACACTGTATTCAACATCTACTATGGAAAATTACACCTTTTGGAATAATTTGGTTAAAGTAATATCTATGATGCTATAATCATGGTTCTGAATTGCGGTTACGATTATGTTGTGAACCTTGATAGTAAAGCAAAATACAGGAAAATGCAGCCAATGTGCCGCAATTGCATTTGCAGACCGCAATTTATACTATGGCTAGTTGGCTACAACAATCCCATACTCATGCATATACATCACTGTCTAACATCAGTAACATTCAGCTGTGCTTCAGCTGCACCCTAACATATTTTACGGACCTGGATTGCCTACAGTCATATCACGCGTTTACTGCCGATAGTAGGCTGGAATCGTTGGACGAAAATCAGACGATTCTTATTTTAAACTCGGTAAATCGGATTTCAAACTTGAGTCGTCTGATCTGTATCCAATGATTCAGACGAATCTATCGTAGTGTGTGATATTTTGATTGCAAGGAATCCATTCCCGTAGTTTATCACTGTCACTCTAACTGAGCTTTGGTTTTTAAGTATTTGATCTAATTCTCAATTCATACTAGCTAATTGTTAAACTCTAAAAAAGACAAATTCTTTTTATGATCTTCAAATAAAATAACTAAAGGAACACTAACGACTCATTGTTTAATTAATCCAACAACAGAACAGTAATTGTAGATTACCCAGATGCTTCATGACCAAATATGCGAGGAAATATGGCCTGCATATAAAAACACCTTATGTTAGATGTTAGTTTCTTAATTCCATATAATCTATGAAGTATTGACATAGACATCAGACACGACAGTAACACCAAAGCGTTAACATCAATAATAATTTGAGAAAATTGAATGACTAAATGTAATCATATGAATTGTCGTCGAGTCCGTGTCTGACACACCTTTAATCTAATGTGCCGGTGATCCATAGTTAATCCTTAATAATGTTAACCAAAATGTTGATTGGTATATACATTGTCTCATAGATGGAAAAACAAAAGATAATGGTATTGAATTACATCTCACAAAGGACTAATTCTTGTATGTGGACAGGACAATGTCTATAGGAACAACTAATTGGAAATAATAAAATTCAAGAAAAAAAGTAAAAAGGGGAGGATACAATGATATAATTTAATTTTGATGAGCGTATAAAATTTTACACCGTTTATGTGTGACTTTAGAAATAGTTATGATTAAAGTCAATCTTCTTTTTTAAAACGATTTGACGATTTTGATTGATTGACATTGTAAAAAAAACTTTACAATGAAAGTGTATATGAATTAAATCTATAATGATAAAATAAGAGACTTACATGAGTTTCCCAAGCAGAAAGATCACTACGACATAGAGAGGTGGAAACAACCTTAATCCTAATCTCCAATGGTTGAGGAGGACTGACTTCCACTTCCTCCATCACCAATGCCTCTCCAGCTCCCCATGCTACTGCAGCTGTTTGTTTGTTTCATAAACAATGGACATGGTCATACTCATACCTACATACATACATATCAAAACAAATATGGAAAGATAAAAAAAAAACATCTAAAGGAAATGGTAACTGCACTCACCTTTGCAGGTTATGACTTGAGGGGTTGATGATGATGATGCCATGTTGGCTGTTTCTGTCTAAGAAGAACAGAAGAAGTAAAAATCAGTTAAAGTCAAGAGAACTTAAATTGTTGTTGTTGTTGGTAGTAGTGGTGGTGGTAGGTTCCTCCATCTGGTAGTGGTAGGTGGAGAAAAAAAATTGTCTAAAATATATCAAATCTCAATTAATTCATATCATTTAATTAATTTAGATTATATTCTTTGAAAGTTTATTTTACTTTTATGACACAAAGTTTAATGAAGTACTATATTTCATTATTTTGGAGAAACCAAATATTTTTTTATTAAAATAAATTTAAATAAGATGATTATCTTTAAAGGTTTGATTTAGTGGTAAAAAGACAGACATTGAATCTAAAAGTTTCCAATTTAAGTTCCGTTGATGCATTTATTACTTTTGTAAATGTTTCTCATCTTTCCTACCTTAAATTGGAGCATCATCTATCACCCTACATTTTTGTAAAAAGAAAGTTATAGTTGTTTGGTTTGAGTAGTTGATTGTTGGGTCAATGGAGAAGGAAAACAAAACCATATTATTTGGGGTTGGGGAGTTAGAAAACACACATTTTACATTGTTTGATAATACACTTTCAACATTTGAACGTACACCTCTTGAAACATGATTTTTTAGCAATTTTTTTGCCAATGTTCTGAAAACTGGATCCATTTTGGGATTAGCAAAAAAGTAGCTATAGTACAGAAAGAACAAAGATGAGAGATAAACCTTGCATTGAAAAATATTTCTTTTTCTATTTTCTGTTTTAACTTTTAATTATTAAACTTTTTCTCAAGCCAATCAGTACAGAAAGTATGACTGAAAATGGAGATAGAAAGAAAGGAGAGTAAAAAGGATGGAAAAAAGTGACGAAAAAAAAATTGAATGTCGTAAATTGTTATAAAACAGGTAAGTTGTGTCTTTTTTTTTTTTTTTGGGCAAGTAAGTTATGTCTTGCTTGGATTAAAAATAATAATTTTATAAAAAAATAAAAAATTGAAAATATAATAATAAATAAAAGAATACCCACAAAGAAAAGAATACATAACTTCACTTGTATAACTTAGAATCTTTATTTGACTATTTGGAAGACTAACCTAAGCTTGTTTCATCCCATTCAAATGTCGCAACATTACAAACTTTTGTAGGTTTATATAAAAAAAATAAGAATAAGAAAAACTTGTAAGAAAGAATAACGATGCTATGGTACCATCATTACACAAAACTACACTTAATCATTTCTTAACTAGAACATAAAGAACAACACGGTTGCTGTGATAGTCAGGATGCCACAGAGTTTGATCCACGCGGCCAATTGTGAAGTCGTTCATTGCAGCTTCTAAGAAGTACTCAAGAATTGCATCTGAAATCAGAAAACATTATTTTTCACAATTCTGGTTAATTGTGGTCCAAAAATGAAAGAAAAAACATTATCATTAATCGCAGATAGCAGGAAATAACAGTTTCTTCAAATTTAACTATGCAGCGGTGTTATATAGCGCAGTATTTAATAACATATTGTACTTAATAATATCAGAAACAATAGTGATTTCTTCAAACCCTGTTGCACTACAGCAGAAAAAGGAATGCAGTCCTTACCATTTCTGAGTTCCCCAGCCAAAAATATTGTTGTGTTAGGTCCAGAGAGCTGGCCAAGTGTCTCTAGCAGATCTACGACAGCGCCCTCACTGTATACGACGTCAGATCCTAGTACTGAAAACAACAAATTCAGTGAGTTCATGTACACCTCTATAAAAACAGGAAACAAATTGTAA
>Ga0315915_1002589_pt1 | contig 22863 bp, 4 predicted proteins | sample MpolbnodulesMG_FD_207738 | JGI IMG/M metagenome (GOLD analysis project Ga0315915, IMG submission 207738) | Medicago polymorpha root nodule microbial communities from Los Angeles, California, United States - branched nodules | ecosystem: Host-associated > Plants > Roots > Nodule | place: USA...
GATTAAATCCATTACCTAGCCTTTGAAGCTTTAAGTCTCTCATCTCCTAATGAACTTTAGCTTCTGGTGATCTTGCTTCTGAGGAGATGCTTCTGACGAACATGCTTCTGATGACGTCATCACTTCAAGAGCACATATACTTCAGATGCACTTTTCTTCAGATGCTTCAAGCTTCCTTTTTGTTGATTCCTTTGCTCTCTTTTGTTCTTCCAGAACCTTATAAAGATATCAAATGCTTTGTCTATGGTCATGTACACTTGAACAAATATTAGCATATCCAATTGACAATTTTTAATACCTTATTATCATCAAAACTCTAAAGGGTAATGTTAAACACATTTTGTTCCAACAAACGTAGCACACCTGGTTATAGGTCAATATTGCCCAAATCCCACATTGTAAGCATATGTTCATAGTTTTCAAATTGAAATCCAAAAAAACCTCTAACAAGTGAAATCATTCTCTATTTACCTGACGTGTTCCACAACATAGTTAGCTTCCGAGTCAAGTCTCTAGCAATATAGGGTTTGTCTCCTATGTTCAACACAAGACATCCATGTAGGTTTCTTTTACATTCAGTTATGGCTTTCTCATATTCCTCTTGATCAACTTTAATGCACACTAAGTCGACTTTAAATGCTAGTTCTAGAAGCCTAGAGCAATCAATCTTGGACAAGCAACTCAATGCCTGAGGAAAGGTGTGAGACTGTTGAGGTTTTTGCGGTGGTGCCTACAATGAATCCACCATACACAGCCATAGGCAAGCAAAGGCCATATTAGCAACAGAAAGAAACAAAAAACAAACAACAATTGGAACACAACACACTCATGTGAACTCAATTCGTGGCAATTTAGTGAACAAACCAAGTGATGATAAGAAACATGGTGTGCTACAATGTTATACCACATAAAAGATAATTCAATTTGGAATATGTGAAACACGTGAAATTTGTAAATGAAGTTTTTCAATTTGTCAATTTGGAGGGTTAAACACAAAAAGACAAACAATGATTCAATTATGAGAATTTGCAATCGACAATTGAGTGGTAGGTTGAATTGAATGACATAGATTGGTATTCGATTCTACAGAAAGCATGAAAAAAGGTGGCGCTCATGCTTGGTAAACCCGAGCAAAAAGTATTTCATATAAGTTTCTACGACACGCTACTCTTAAGCACAAGCAATACTAATGTTATCTCATAGAATCATACACCAATCTTAAAAATTCTTGTCGACACAACAAAATTTAAAATTAATTAACATCCTTATTGTTACTATAATAGCTAATTATAGGTTTTTAGTGACGTTCTAGATTTCCACATATTCTAAAATCCAACAAGGTGTATAAGGCTATAAAACTAATTAAAAGGTTAGGAAATATAAATTAAAGTGTTTGAAAATGATAGAGTAGCAATTTTATCACATAAAAAATATAATCATAGGCTTATGTTAAAAATTGTTTTCGACTCAACCATAAAAGTTATTTTTAAAGCTAGTAGGGTTAGAAAGAAGTATGATATTCTGGCATTGCATTCCATTATTATACCTTCTAAATTAATAGGGAAGAAGACAAACTAAATAATAATTTTTATTTTCCTACCATCATCTTAGAGTACAAAATCATAACTTCAAGGTCCATACAATTAGAAAAAATAAAAACAAAAGTATGTTGCATCACTACACTAATTTACATCTCAATTAATATTTTATCACAAGGTATATTTCACATTTATTTTTATAGCACAATAACTCATTCTCATTTATTGGTTGTTTTGTGTTGTCATGGGTCTTGTACTTGTAGAATTAGATAGAAGTTTTCATGCATCGACATATGTGATCGATACACTTCATAACAAAAAATATGGTCACATGTTTTGGACAATCAGCATCAGTTTCACATTCTTTATGTTCTGTAATGAAAAAAGATCATAAATTGATAAAATATGGTAAAATATTGTGTATGACTTGTGAAGTGAAGAAGGAAATTAAATAATAAAAAGAATGAAAATATGGCTTACCACCACCAACTTTTGTTGCGATAAGAAATAATGAAAGAATTATAATCATACAAAAAACAAACTTGAGAATTTTGTCCATAGATTTCCTCTTTTTATGTAACTAATAGAATATGGTTTGATCTTTTATAGTGTTTTAAGTTTTTCTCTCTTAAAAATAATTAATTATTTTTTCACCCTTTTGAAGTTATAAAAAAACTTCATAATATTATAATTATTATGAAATATCTCATAAGAATATTAGTGTTTTATGTTTTTCCATTTTACACACCTAGGAATGAGGTCACATGATAAACTTGTCAATCATAAGTTTTTTTTTTTTTCTTTTTTTAACTAACTTTTCTTTAATTTTTAAACCTTTCGTGATAGTAAAGGGAAATTTGTTATTTTCTTGAACACGTGGAAATAAAGACATAAGAGAGGTTACATAGAGAGATACGCAAGAGTTTTTTCACTAGTTCTCAACAAATATTGCTACAACTAGTCGTCCCCTAAATATGGACTTTCCATAAAATAGTGAAGGACTTAATCCACTATGACCAAATTGGCCAAAATTTATTTACGACCAACTCTTAGATTTCATATTTTTTTGTCAAAGGCTTGTCAAGACTCTTGTATAATGAACATCAAATGACTTGTTTGTTTTGGGTTAGGTCCCACCAGACCAATAGAAGTCGCATCTTTGATCTTCTCAACATCCCATTGCGGAACCAAGTATCATTAAGTCTCAGCATGCTCCTTTTATTATCTTAACAAACCAAGTCTATATGCATGTTATGTTGTTCCATTATACCATAATAAGTACCATCTATGATCTTCTTACCAACCCAACGAGGAACCTTTTAGTATAATGACTCAAGAGACAACTACAAGAACCAATTCTATATTCCATAATATCTAACAATCATGTCTCTTGGGTTGAGTATTATAATGTCTCTATAGGTAACAAGAAGGACCTCTTTTAGATTCCTAAAGATCAAGAAATTCCTCCTGAGTTTAATATTCTAAACAGGTCTTCATGTGGTAAAATCACAATTTACAAGAGGAGTATTATGCAAAGCCTCTTTAGGTTGAAAGAACTATTGTCACAGCATTTATTAGGATCCAACAAATTGTCTTGTAAATTGAGTATTTTAATCCCTCATCATGTGTGAGTATTATTCTCAACATCTATAGGACTAACCTCTCTCAACATTTTTGGCTCAATATTATCAAGCATAAAGATGCATCAAGCCTGAAAGAATATGATGAGAACAAGTTCCAATGGAATCATGCCATGAAGGAAGCAAGTTACATTAGCAACCCGGGAGACTCTGACTAGTTTTGTCTTCTTCTAAAGGAACGTCGCTTTCAAAATTATGATCGTATTGTTTGTCTTCTTATGACTATGTGTAGAAATAAACAAAGAACTTCAAAGGCAAAAAGAATGGTCCAGCTCATTCTAAAAGAAGCAAAGGACTCATCTAGTATTATTCAACGACATTATCAATTAGAGGCAAAGTTTTCAAATTTGATCAAAGCTTCTCAAGGATGAACTTGATGCGCTGACACTCTTTAAACAACGACTCTCTTATTTCTCTCTTATATTAGGACTTGAGAAGTTTGAAGAACTTATGAGACTTCACATATTTTACAAGTGTCAAAACACTGTCAAATTCAAAAGCGCACAAACACTTAGAAAATTCTTACAAACTTTATATCTAAGAATTTCTTAGTGTTAGAAGTTACTTGAAATTAAAGTTAGTTTATCACTCTTTGAGTACAAAAGTTTAAACACATTCAAATTTTGTAAACTCTGTTTGTAGAAGTCCTTTTGTGTAAAGCAAGGAAATCTTAGGCTTGTGTGTCTAGATAATTGTAATCTTGTGCGATTATAGTGAAAAATCCTTTGGAAGTGCAAGGAGATTGAACTAACATCAGATTGTGGGGTGAAGTAGGATAATTTGCTTGTGTTGTCTCTCTTCTCACTCTCTATCTCTGACCATCTTGCTTGCTCTGTTTTGTTTAAACATTTAAAAAGATCATAATAAACCAACACAATTCAACCCTCCTCCCTTCTTGTGTTTTTCTCACCTTCATGCTAGACCCCTTTGAGCCTCCATGCAATAATTTTTTTATATATATAAGCCAGGAGAGAGGACGGACATCAAGGGGAGACTCAAAAATCCCAACTAGGTTTACACCACCAAAAAACCCCTATCTTATGCTGCCTAACTCAGAACATCTATTAAAAAAGGGGGAAAATTTTAAGGGGGGGGGGGGCATCAAAACCCTCAAAGGGAAAGAAATAAAATAGGAAAAGGAAAAAAGCGATGGGAAAACTAAAAAAGGCCCTAAAGAAAAAATGTGTCGCTCAACCACCCTTGGAACGAGTGTTGTAGGTATTGCCTTTGTTGAACTGCTTCTTCGTTAGATAAGGCGTAAATTACTCTTCTGAACCGTCTTTAGTGACAAATAAATGTTATAAGTTTTGAACCCTACTAAATATGTTTAATTTCTTTGGAGTAGTTGATGCGATTTGAAACTAAGTTTGGGGTTGCTTTGTAGAATTTGCAACATTTTAAGTTTGAGGTGGGGTACTAGTAGTGAAGGTGAGAAAAACACAAGAAGGGGGGTTGAATTGTGTTAGATTTTTATTCTTTTTAAAACTAAGTCCAATGTTCAGAGTCTGATAGAGTTCAGAGTCTGAGACAGAGTTCAAAGTCTTATGCAGCGTATAATGTAAAGAGATAGAGAGAAGAGAAAAACACAAAACAATTATACAGGTTCCTTCCACAATCCGGAAGTAGTCATGTCCCGCTTTCACTTCCAAGGAGAGTTCACTAAAATCAATATCTAATTACAATTGCTCAAGCATAAAATCAAGAGACTTCAAACTACTCAAGCACAAAAGCAAGAGGTTTCCTATGCTCAAGCACACACGCAAGATACTTCTTATGCTCAAACACAAAAGAAGGATACTTCTAAACAAACACAATTACACAGAAAAATGTTTGAAGTTGAACACTTGATATACAATCAATGGTATTCACAAATACAAATCAGATACAGACTCTTAAGACTCTAGAATTTCTAAGATATGAAAGTTATTAAGAAATTCTAAGTGAACTTGATGTGAAAACAATTTCAGGAGAGTTTTGACACTTGTAAATTGTTGTGAGTCTCTTGCAATCTTCAAGTCTTCACTCCTTTATATAGAGGTGTGAAAGAGATGTTGTTGATTTCCAGCACATCAAAATAGTCGTTGTTGAAGCGTGATAATCAGCAACGATCTGTTGCTTGATTTGGTTATTGTCCTATGAAGGAACAATTTCAAATTCATTCCATGAATAGAGGATAACCAACGTACACATAGTTTTTATCTTGTACTACTGCAGACATGAAGAGTGGAGTAGTGGTTGTACAATTGTACTATGTCCTTTTCATGTGCTCTTCAGTGGATAAGCATGTCTTTAGATTTGGAGTAGTTCTAATAAATCAATATGGAGTTTGAAAAAATGTCTTTAGATTTGAAAGATGATTTAACAATTTTTTCCTTCTGGTGTGACACCCTAAATCCTAAAAATAATTATTACTATTATTTAATTAAAAATAGAGTTTGATTCGCAGCAGAAAGTGTCAAATAAAAAATTTTCTCATAATATAAAAATTCTTCCACAAGATTTAGGATATCACATTGACTCATAACAAACATAATTCAAATTTCACTTCATTGAAAATTATAATAAAATTAACATCAAATCCTTTGCTTTCGAAAATATTTTCTTTTACATCATAGACAATGGTTTTCTCGTACAAAACTAAATAAGTAAACATATCCCTTTTCCCGTGTCGCTATCAGAGCGGTGCTTTTCCCCAAGATAACAGACGACAAAAGACAAGTCTTCATGAAAGGCATGTACTTGACTCCAAGATTCATAACCTATAGAACTACGGTTTCGCAACCGCAGGGCCAAGCCAGCAAACACGAACAACGAAGGGGTGAGTTTCGAGAACATGTAATAGTATAAACTAAATGAGAAGAAAACGTAAGCAATTAAATCAAAACTGTATCACATCACAAACATAATATTCAAAACCTTGAAAAATATACATTATATCATCTAAATCCACTTTAGTAAAAAATATCATAAGAACCAAAATCTTCACAAGCACAATGTCACAATTCAATTCCAAAATAGTCGCAACACAGATAGTCACCAATAACCATCAAGACAGTCAAAAATATAGTCTCACGGGGTGATCAAAAACACATTCATAACAAGTATAGTCATAATTCAAACAATGGTAAAAATAATCACAATGACATTCAAGACAATCAAAAACATAATCTCACGAGGTAATCAACATCATTCACAACACTCACCAATTTAAACATCAACAATTACACTCATTCCTAACGTCACCAAGTTAAAAAATGTCATCATGTATATGCAAAGATGAAACTCTCTCATAACACCTAAATGCATGTTGGTACCGATCTCTACTCACCAAAATTGCATGTCAGAGTTATGTTACTGAACATACACGTCACCAGAATCGTCACCAGAATCCTAATCATGATATGATGCATGAAGAAAATCAACAAATACAACACCATAGAATTTATATATTTACTCACCAATAACGTCGCCAGAATTTATATAGTTACCGACCAACAACGTCACCAGAATTTATATAATTACTCACCAATTACGTCACCAAAATTTATATATTATACTCATCATTAACATCACCAGAATTTACATATTGTACTCATCATTAACATCACCAAAATTAACATTCAATTATACATCACATTTATATCAATCATTCAATAACTAACCAATCCAAAAAATTGCGGCAAATAAAGCATGAGCACACACAAAATTTATCCATGACATCAAATATTACTTATTCACATAATTCAAATCAAGCAGCACCTTAATAAAGTTTCTAATTCCTCTTTTAACTTCACACTTTCAAATTTGCACATTAATTTAATTATTCTCTCAAAGGGCTACAACCGTCACGCCAAGCTCTGAATGAACTTTGGGAAATACGGCTATCCCGTTCATCTCAGTTAATTTACACTCTTGATCTCGAACTCTTTTCTCTCACCCCATACCTGGATTGAAGCTTTCACACTATATAAAAGGACATAGAGAACTGAACGGCAACAATGAACCCGCATAGCTGATTGAATACGCACTTCATCTTCATCAATTATTGTGTCTATATAAATTGAGTCACTATTATTTAAAATATAGAATAGTCTAAAAATAATAAAATATAATAATTTAGTTAGTCGCACCTATATACTATAAGAGTAATTTTGTTGATAAATGAATGACAAACCAAGACTCCAATATTAATTCCAAACCAATTTAAATATAATGAATGTCCAGCTAGAAAAAAACTATATTTTCTAAAATCGTAATATCATATGCTTCCAAATATGAAATAATTCTATTCTCTTCTCTAATCATACGTCCAATACATGGTTTAATAATTCAATTTCTACGAGTAGTAATAATTCAAATCATGATCGTTTGGAAATTCTTTGCATAGTGAATATGAATCAATTTGAAATATCAAGATTATCTAAAAATCAAATTAAAGAATAACCGTGAAAAAGAAAGGAGTCAATAGGAACATGACTTTACTATTACCAATTTATATAATCAAAACCCAAAATCTGAAACGGTGACATGAAAGCTTTGTAAAAAGAAAACGATAGAAGAAAGGAATTCCACTGACCTTAAGAAAATTGGATCCTAAACTCACACATTCGGCGGCTCTCGTTTTCTCATCTTTGCACAAGGTTTACATATACGCTAGCTAATTAGGTTAGGGTTTAAAGTCTCTCTTATTCTAAATACATTGCATATGAATCAATTCATTCTAACCATCGTTGATTAATATCTTCTCATCTATTAGTTAGGCCCACTTAACTATATACACCCACTCATTTATTCTCTTCCTCATTAATAATATAAACTAATTTTATTTTACTCACTCATAACTAATATCATCCCAAAATACTCGCAGTAAACTACTATTATTTTTCTATAATGATTAGAATAATAAATCAATAAATAAAATATCACATTTTATATTACTTCTAGATCAAATAAATACGTATAAAATTATCACGCCACAACAACTACACATATAAGGAAAAATAATCAAAATATTACTAAGACACCAAGATAATTATTTATTTTATAAATAATTAAATAAGATGATAATTAGAGATAATTAAAATAAAATATCCTCACATTTCTTATTAATTTACACAATGTCAGAAAAATCAGCAACATACATGTACAAATAAAATCACTTAAAATAATAACTAGCGATTTATACCAAACACATATATTTATATATATAGAAAAGACAGAGAAAGAAAAAGAAAGGAAAAAAAGGAAAGGAAAAGGTAAGGAAGAGAGACCCGCAAAATACTTTGTTTAATTGATGCATAAAAGACAGAGAAAGGAAAGGAAAAAAAGATAGAATCCTAAGACAAAAGAAAAGGAAGGAGAGACCCGCAATAAAATATATTCCTCTCAAATTGAGAAGAAAATAAAGAAATAGCTGACATAAAATCAAACAGATGGCAATAATGTCTTCATTTTTTATGTGAACTAGATATCCTTTGTGCACAACCGTAAAAACGAACACATCGAGTTATATAAGACCGTGAAAGGTAGCAAAACTGTCCCCCAAGAGAATTCACACTACTGTATTTTTCAGAGTTGGATTCGAACTCATGACATTCAGTTAATATTTTAGTAATAATTCAAGTGTTCATATAATATTTTAATAATAGTTCATTAAATATATACTATTTGATTGATAATTTTTATCTATTAACTCAATTTCTTTCTTTTTAATTAATTTTAAATAATATTTATATTTATATTATTTATATTTTTTTGACAAATTATTATTTATAATACTTATAATTTATTAAATCTATATTATTTTTTTAGGGGAATTTTTATTATTATTCTTTTTTATTTATTTATCGTTTCCTTTATTTCTAATCGTGTTGTGGAAACACTAATCCACCGAATTAGCGCCAAACTCCCTATTAATGTGGAGGGCCAATGCAATATTACCATGTGCTAATCAATACTTGCCAAATGTCACTCTAAACATCATTAATAACCTTAACTAATTCACAATGCATAGATATCACACATACAACATTTGTTTCTTTCCGATAAGCGTGTTTTCTCTTCGGATTCTATAGTGTAATGTGTGCATGCTTCCTTATTAATTGTATATGCTTCTTTTTCTCTTCGTCCTTCTTAACTCTTCACGTGTCTTTCCTTCTTCCATAATTTTTTATAAATACGATTATAACAACACATTTCATATTCTTTTATACAGTTTATGTTGTTGCATCTACATCCAAGGTCTTGGATAGATTGAAAGGTTATGAATTAATTCTAATTGTCCTTTTTTTTTCCAATGGTTTTTATGCCATTCTAAGAAGTGTGCTATTATAATTTTTTCCCTTGAATTCGTCTGTCTTATAGACTGCTACTCTTTTGTGCATTGTCATTCTTATGCATTGAGTTTTTCCTTTAAATTCGTTTGCATAAAAACTGCTCTCCAGTGCCTTGCTATTCTTTTGTTTTGATGTTTTTCTTTAAATTTGTTTGCTTATATAGTGCTTATGTTATACTTGAATTCATATTTTTTATTTATATTCTTCTATGTTGATTTTTTTGTAACTTGACTTTTATGCTATTCTTCTTTTGCTATTTTAATTTCATTTCTTTAAATTTTTATGTGTTATATACTACTATTCTTTTGTGCCTTGCTATACTTCTGCGTTGATATTTTCCTTTGAATTCGTTTGTATATATATTGTTATACTACTATCTAGTGCCTTGCTATTTTCCTTTTAATTTGATTGCTTATATATTGATTCTTGTATTATGTTATTCTTCTTCTTACCAAAGCGATGTTTTTTTATTTGGATTTTAGGCTATTCAAAAAAAATTCTTTTCAATTCGATTGCATATGTATGTGTATATATATAAAAACAACCTCTAGTTACTATTATAAGGAAAAAATTTATATTATAGATTCATTCAATTAATGATGTATATGGTCTTTATTATCGACCACATACATCATTTAATGAATAAATCTAAAATGATAATTTTTTATTATAATAGTGACTAAATGGCATATTTTTTTTGCAATAATGCTATCTAGTGCCAAACTATTATTTTGTGTCGATTTTTTTCAATTGGTTATTATGTTATTCTTCTTTCTTTTTTTCTCAAATGAATTAAAAAAAAAAAACTTTGATTTTCATGCTACTCTTCTAACATTATAAAACACACATAAATATGTTATTATTAGTCTTTCATCTTTTTGTTGTTATGCTATTCACCTGCTTACTGATTGGTTGTTTTTTTTTGTTTATTATGCTATTCTTCTTAATGTTCAAATTTTTTCTTTCGTTTTTAGGTTGTTCTATTGCAGATTGAATTCATTTTTTTTCTTTTTTAATCTAAATTGTTGTTATTACAAACGGCTTTTGAAAAGCTATTGCTTTTATTTTGTTGTTTGGTTGATTATACACTGATTTTGTTAGTATGTTATTCTTCTTTGTACTCTGATAACTTTTTTCATGCAAATGTTGTTTCTATTGATCAATGGCTTCTTTTAACTATGTTCATATTGTGCAGCTGAAGTTGATTGGTCTGCAATTGTTGGTGGTGATGATAGGCAGTGGATATTGATGGACTTAAATTTTGTGTATTTTGCACCGAGTTTAATCCAAAACAGGTTTACAGACTTAATACCGGATACAAACAATCTTTTTAATTGAACATACATATGGGTTATTAATAGAAACCGACCAAAACTATACAATTTTTTATATACATAAATGGTATGCATATGGATCAATGAAATATTAGGTGATCATATGCATAGTGTGAATCAATGCATACTCAAGAAAAGTATAGATTGAGGAATGTGCACTATGAAATGGCGTCCATATATGTGTGATAGGCGTGAATCATTTTATCATTTGAACTTTGGTGGCTCAACACATCTTAGAAAGGTGTACTTAACTTTAATAGCAATAATAGGTAGATGTTTCCTTAAGTTGGGAGCAATAAGAACAATTGGGTGTCGTGTCCCTCTATGTGAATGGGCGTGTACCATTTATTAATTTGGTGGTTCAATGCAACTCAGGACGATGTTCTTAAATGTGTGAATAGGCGTGTAGCATTTAATCGTTGTGTTTCAATGCAACTTAGGAAGTTGTATAGAAATTTAATAGACATAATAGGTAGACGTGCAAGTAAGCAGTTACTAATAATTAGTTTTGTGGTTCAATATAACTTTGAAAGTTATATGGAACTTCAATAGCTGCTATAGGTAGACGTAAAGTGATTAGAACAACTGGATGATGTGTCCCTCTTTGTGAACAGACGTGTAACATTTATTAATTTGGTGGTTAATTGTAACTTAAGATGACATTCATATATGTGTGAATAGACATGTAGCATTTAATTGGTGTATGTTTCAAAGCAACTTTGAAAATTGTATAAAAATTCAATAGCCACAATAGGCAGAAGTGCAAGTAAGTAGTTAATAATAATTAGTTTAGTAGTCAAATACAACTTTGAAAGTTGTATTGAACTTCAATAGCTGATATAGGTAGACGTGCTCTTAAGTATAGAACAATTGGATAATGTGTCCCTCTTTGTAAACAAACGTGTAACATTTATTAATTTGGTGGTTAATTGTAACTTAAGATGACATTCCTATATGTGTGAATAGACATGTAGCATTTAATTGGTGTGTGTTTCAATGCAACTTTGGAAATTGTATAAAACTTCCATAGCCGCAGTAGGTAGACATGCAATTAAGTAGTTGCTAATAATTAGTTTAGTGACTCATTACAACTTAGGAAAATGTATCGAACTTCAATAGTTATCGTGTGCTTAAATTGGAAGCAATTAGAACAGTTGGAAGATGTGTCCCCCTATGTGAATAGGTGTGTAGCATTTAGTTGTTTGGTAGTTCAAAGCAACTTACAATGGTGTGCTTTCATGTGTGAATATTTGTGTATCATTTAATTGTTTTGTGCTTCAATGCAACAAGGAAGTGTTATAGAACTGCATTAGCCGCAAGGGATAGGCTTGCAAGTGATTAGTGAGTAACAAAAACAATTGAATGACATGCATTTCCTTATAACAACAATCGAATGACACACATTTCTTTGTCGGTATTGTCACATGATCAACTATATGTTGTTGTATCAAGAGTCACTTCTAGATATGATTTGAATGTTTTTTGTTAGTTGACGACGAAGATGTCCATCTAAAGACTACTTTAAATGTAAATATCAAATTGTAGTTCAAATGTGTTGTTATATGATTGCATTGTTGGATATTTTAATTCAATATCACACAACTAATTTACACATTACTATATAGGGTTAATAATGTTTTACCCTCGGTAATATAGTCATTTCAGGTTTTTCCCATGTAAAAAGAATTGGATTTCATACCTATAATATGAAGATTATTTGATTTTAGACCCTCAAGACAGTTGACTGTACATTTATGCTTATGTGACATGTTGAGTCATTATTTTTTGATTATGTGGCATGTTGACTGTGTAACTATTAATTGCTTTTTCATTATTAAATGATGACCGCACCACATAAACATAAATGTACATGTAGCTATTTTGAAGATCTAAAACCAAAGAATCTTCATATTACAGGGATGAAATCTACACTTTTTTTTTCAGAGCAAAAACCGGAAATGCTCTATATTACATGAGGCTAATGCATAAAATATGTCCTCGTGAGCTTAACTCAGTTGATAAGGACAATGCATAAAATATGCAAGGTCTGGGGTTCAAACCCCGGCCACCACAAAAAAAATACATGAGTTTCGACTCGTTTTTTTCCCTTTCAATTTTATCCTTCATTTAATTTTTTTTATTGATTATATTATCCTTTTTATAAAAATATTTAAATTATTAGTTAAAAAAAGGGTTAATTAGGTTTTTAATCCCCGCAAATATTCACAGTTTTGTTTTTAATCCCTACAAAATAAAATCACACTTTTTAGTCCCTATAAAATTTTCCATCAGCATTTTTAGTCCCTATAAATTTTTCCATCAACACTTTTAGTCCCTGTCAAAAAATTTCATCAACAGTTTTGGTCCCTAAAATGCTTAAGTAAAATGTCATAGAGACTAAAAAGTGGGATTTTATTTTGTAGGGACTAAAAACAAAATTGTGAATATTTATAGGGACTAAAAACTTAATTAACCCTAAAAAAAATAAAACAAATTAAAATACTACACTACAATAGGAACAATATTATCTTAAAAATATATAAAGGAAATGGAAGATTTTGAGTTGGATTTTTCATTATTTAAATTACACCCTTAAACAAATTTTCCTGTAATAATGTTATATTTTTGTGTCATCGAAAATGATAAAAGTTTTGTTATATTTGCAACATTGCCGTGTAATTGAAAAAGATGAGAATGACTTGTTAAAATAAGTCACAAACATTTTTACATATAATTTTAATCAAAATTTAAATTTCATAAAACGTTATTTATAATTTACACCTCTTAGCACAATAAAAATAGCATATAGACGGACTGCTCGTCAACTGTTGTAAAATATAAAGGATGTAGGAGCTAAGTTGTCCCGATATATTTTTCTCAAGGATTAAAAATTATTTTTATTTTTATTATGGACTAAATTGTGTCTCATAGTTTTTTTCAAAGAATAATAAAATGATTCTTACTCAACATTTTAAAACCGGGTGCTAAAAAAAAACTTTAGTTATTGTTTAACTTTATTATTTATTTTATTTTATCAAAAATAAACTTCAAGATTTATTTATTTTTATTGAGAAAACTTTAAAATATTTTTCTTTAGGGAACTTTAAAATATTTTTGTGTTTATTTTATCATAATTTTAATTTTGATTTAAAAAATTTATGTAGTCAAACTCACATGCACTAAACGCGTTGAAAATTTTACACGATTAGTCTTATTTTCGTATCTGACGACTCTATTTTTTTATTAACCCTCTTTTTTGAAAATAAAACTGAGGTGATATGGATCTTAACAAAATCACTCGTGATTTCTTTAAATCTACAACTTTCTTAAAGTTTGTTATAGCCACAAAATATGTCTCTTTAGTGAAGAATCATAGAAAAAACACACAAGATATGCATCTAAGTTATGTCTTTTTTTTACAAAGAAAACGACGCTAATTTATTAACTACTTGCTTTAGTTTTTTTAACCCTAGTAAAATAGGATTTCTCAATCATTCCCTAAATTTACATTAAAATTATAAATTAAAAAAACTCCTGGACAAGTTTAAAGAGCCAAAACGCAAATCAAAACCAAGCTGTCAGTGTCTCTATTCATGCAAACACCTTACTTTACCCATTATCGTGACAAAATAAATTAGCGTCAATCTTAGTCTAGTTTGTTATGATTGAATGAGTAATGCCCATTCACCACCTCTCACACACTTCTCATCTTTAAAATAATCCATAATCACTTTCCAACCACAAAACATAATCGATGAATTGAGGTTATCTTTGAGATTGTGACATCTAAATAAATTGAGGTATGTTTCTTTGGTCTTAATTTGATTTCATTCACAATGCCGTATGTGATTTTTTCTATAGACAACCTGGGATTGTTTTCCGATCACTAGTGTGTGTGTTTGGATTTTGTTCATTTTTTTTGTTCTCTTCATTCATTAGTAGATTAAGAAGGATTTTAGGATGGTGGTGAAATTGTGATGAAATTATGAACTTGTGATAAATGAGAGATGGTAGAAATATTTGAGAAAAAAGGGACCTAAGACTCTTATCGTTGGCATGACATTGGATTGTCTACCGTCAATAGAGTCTTGTGAATTCACGCAATCAACATATCAATGATTGTTAGATCGAGATAATCAGTCTACATTTCAATGCAAATTTTATTTGTTTTTAATTTAAAATATTCGATCTCAATCCATTGATGTGTATATAAACTCATAAGTGTATATGCGTGATGTATTATAAAATAGTATATTTACTTGAAATATAAAATAAAGTCACAATTTAACAGTTGTAACTTTGTTATATTCATTGCATATGCTTGTGCACAAGTGGAATTTAAAACCATGATTGAATACCTTGTATATAGTTTTATAAGAATGTTAATCACAAACTGAATACTTTGGCGATAGTTTTTATTGTGTCAGAAAGTTTTTTATTCTCAATTATCAGACATCTAAATTATTGAAAATGTATCAACAATGGATTGTGTTGAGTGGTAAAAGACTCTAACACCTTAAATAAATAGTCTTAAATTCGATCTTTAACCCTTGTCTCTAGCATTCTAATAAATTCTCTAATAAAAATTAATCATCGTTAACTGACTGTGGATACTTATTCGTATCTATAACAGTTATAAAAAAAAAATATACTCAATGTGAGAATATTCTTCGTGGTCCAAAGGCCAGATATGATTTTTAGCTTTTTCACATTCGCTTTAGAGTTTTCACTTTTAAACCTTGATAGGGACAGTAATCACCTTCAACCAGCTTTGTTTTTGTTTTTTTACCAATTATGTGTATATGAAATCATGTGGTGTTATTCTTCATAGCTTGTGCTGTCCTACCAAAACTGAGCACCATATAACATCAACTTATAACATGACAAAAATCAATTATGTAGGACTCTCACGTGACATTCAATCTAACATCCAATTTAAAATTGACCAGAAAAATAAATATATTATTTGCCATATGATTTCCCTTTATATAATGTTGTGCTTTTCTTTTGTTTTGGTCTAAACTCAAATTCTCTTCAAATTTCCTCTACTTCACTCTCTTCATGTTCACTCACTTGATTGCCAGGTTCTAAATCCATAATATATTGCTAGAGTACATACATGTATATATGAATATGTATTATTACAATATGAAAAATCTTAGGCCAATAACTTTGTGACACTTCTTGCAGAACCAAAAGCAGAATTTGAGCTTCAAGCTAAGAAGCAAGCATGGCTTTGGAGAACTTCTACAACATCTTATTTAGTGAAACAAGTAAGTCCTAATCAATATTTACAAATTCATGCACCACTGCATCTTATTATTATTTCAACATAAAGAACTATATCAGAATGCATTATTTGTATGAACATTTCACTTCTAGTGAGTGTTTTTATTCCCTTTGTCTTTTTTTGTCTCCTCAATTCCAAAGTCTAAACCTTGGAAAGACTTTTGTTTTTTAGTTGGTAAATGGAGATTTTCAAGATTTGATAAAATGATTGTTGTATCTACTGTTGGCTTTTAACTTTAGCTATTTAGCACTGACATTTCAATTTAAAGACGAGTTTGGTGTCCAAAACCGACACATTTTATTCAATCATTTTAATTTCTCAAGTTATTGTAATACAAGCATGTTAGTTTCGTGTCCGTGTGTCTGTATCGATGCTTATATATTATTGAACAGAATGAGCAAGTGAATGAGTTTGTATATGAGAGTAACATTTATATTTTTTTTGAGGAGAGTAACGTAAATATGGTATTTACACCCAATATATACAAATAGTAACAATTGAATCATATGGCAACATTAATTTAGTGTAGGAAGCTTCATTGAACATCTTTGTTAAGCAGATCAGTGATAGCCACTTGTAGACTATAGTTTTTTTTTTTTTGAAGCAAGACTATACTCCCTTCGGTCTCAAATGTAAGAAAATTTTCACTTTTTAGGTTCATTCAATAAATAATGTATGTGGTCTATAATATGGACTACATACATTATTTATTGAATGAACTTAAAAAGTGAAAATTTCCTTACATTTGAAATCAGAGGAAGTAGTTGTTTTGTGCTATCAGCATTTTTTTTCTTAAAAAATTAATTTTCAATAATAAATTATGCACAATCGTCATTTATTAATTTCTGACAATCAAAACAATTCCCACCAACTTTTCTTTTAAGAACCAGTCCTTTTTAGCCACCTTTCTCAAATGTCTTCTCTGATTAATTTCTTTTATATGTTCGGTGAAAATAATATGCAACTTTGTGGTGGAATGTAGTATAACAATAATCCATGACCAAGTAAAGTATAACACGTAGATATAATATTTGAGGAATGATAGTTTTCTTTTCTTCATAAAAAATAAAAAAATTTATTACTAAGATTTTAGAGGTACAAAGATCCATCATTTTAGAAAAAACATTAATAATAAAGTTTTTTAATCGGCAAGTCCATACAGTGTTTTGCTTTGGCTTTAATTGGGCTCCTGCAAGTGGACGGTTGGATTGGTCCCCTCGGATTAGTCGGTTCTTAGACCGGATACCGAGCTTTAAATAATAATAATAGAGTTCTTTATTTTTCTTTTTTGAAGGAGAGTTCTTTATTTTTCTTGAAAAGTAGAGAAAATCCTACTCATATTTTTCTCGAAAAGTTTTTATGTGTTTTGTTGTAAATATTTTTTATCGTGCTTCATTTTATAAAATACTCGCTTTTATTTTAATTCATTTGTTGTAATTATAATAACTATATTTTTTTAAATGTATCTAAATTTACTAATTTAGTTTTAATATTAGTAAAGTGTGTTTGGATTTTTTTTAAGTGTCTTGTTAGGATAAATTTATATTGAAAATTCATAATAAAATTATTTTTTTAAAATCTTTTATATTATGATATATAGTATATTATATATTCAAAATCAATCATCCACTAAGTGCTTTCCATGTGGCTTTTTCTAATGAACAAATTACTTTCCAAGTTGATTCCACGCAATGGACAATATTTGGCATTGATACTTAAGTGACGAAGCATATGCTGCCTGTCATAACAATTTTGTCTTTGTGTATGCATTCATTGATTCAAACTTCTAATCACACCTTTCTATTTGTGGCTTTATTTTTTTGTTGGAAAAATCAAATTTGTATTCCTCTTAGTTTTTTATTTTGTCCAACTCAACTCAAAAAATTGACAAATCTAATATGAATATTCCATGTAAGTATTGCTCAAGAAATATGATTCTCAAAAATAAGAAAAACATACTCAAAGATAAGAAGAAAGACACAATGTGATTTTTACTTAGTTTTTGCAAATCCACATAGAATAAAATGTACATAAAATATTTTTTTGTTTTTTCCAATTTAAAAGATGACAGCCTATAACAAGTCATATAAAGAGGACCATTGCTGGACATAAGGTCCATATTAAGGGACCCCTAATTTAATTCTACAAAATTGCCTAGATTTGTATAAACTACATTTTATCTTATCTCTTATAATAAATGTGAGAAGTAAGTAGTCGATTTTTATAGATTTTTTTTATTCCTACAAAAAAAAAGTAATAGATTTTTATAGATTTTTTGGCATCTTGGAAAATCAAAATAAAACAAAAAGTTGGGGAGGTTTCAATTTAAGACGATAGTCATAGTACCACTTTTTAACTTTTTCTTTGGTTTTTTTTGTCAAAAATTATTATTTGGTTTTGTTTGTTAGCGCGTAATATTGTACTTTAGAAGAGGTAACCAAACATGTCTTATTCTATTGATGAAGGGGTAAAGAAGAGTTTAAAAATGGAACAATAATAGATTATTCCTTGGGAAACTATTTTTCATATTTGTCCTTTTCTAATTAGGTGTCATTGATCATTGATTTCAATTTTACAGAAAAAAACAATTTCGAATTTTAGAGTAACGTTAAAAGAGATAAAGACTAATGAGGTACAATTATTCAGTAAAACCAAAGGAGACACAGTCACATTAACACACATTTCTAATTTTTTACGTCTAAACTATTTAAAAAAAAATAAAACAAATACTCTACGTATACTTTACGTTATTTGAATTTTGAAATGATTTTATTTGTTTATTGAATACAGCAACAATACAATAATCCAAGATGCTAAATACTATAAATGTTCAATTAGTCATTATACTTCACTTGACTCAAAACTATGATATTATGTGAGTTTTAGGGATTTGGGTTGTGTGTACAATAGCAACTTCGTGATTATACAACCAATCAATTTAAACAGTCCAATATCGAATGATCCACATTTTAAGTTTCATATTTTAGATTAAAAAGAATCAAAATTTGTATTGAAATTTAGATGTGACTCATTGCGTGGTGTCACACTACACACAATCTAAATCGGAGTTTGATTTAGATACCCATTATACCTCACTCTGTGTAGGCTCAATATTACTTTTGCTTGAACAATATCCTACAATACAATGAATCTTCATGAGTTTGACATCGCTCTTCATTTGGCTTTGACAGAGCTGAGAAGTTTTTCATGGACTACATGGCAGCCATTAGTCTCACCATGCTTGTTGGAACTTGTAACTTTACCTATAGAATTTGGCTTTCTTGTGATATTGTTAGTCCAACTCCTAAGAAATTGCATGAACAACATCACCAAGCAAAACAAGGTCTCAGAAGTGCATCCAAATTGCATAAAATTTGGTTTTCCTTACATGATAAGCTTAGCTTGCACCACTTTATTGTTGGCTATTCATGCCTTAATGCTAATATTGATGCTCAATCATGAGCCTCAGTGTACGTCAAAACTTCAAACTTTTACATCAGAGATCATTCAAGTGTTATCATCTGCAACTATTCTAATAGCAATATGCAAGATGTCGAAAACAAATGCTAATTTCCACTGGATTGTAAGGATTTGGTGGTTTTTCAGTTTCCTTTTGAGCATTATCAGCACAGCCCTTCATGTCCATTTCAGTATAAAAAACAAGGGTGTTATTGGTATAAAGGAATATGCAGATTTCCTTGGTTTGATTGTTTCAACATGTCTGTTAGTTGTTTCAACAAGAGGGAAAACAGGAATAGTCATCATTGCAACAAATGGTAGCATATCTGAACCACTTTTGGAAGAGAAAAATGAGAAACATTCTTCTGAGTGTCTAAAAGAATCACCATATGGAAAAGCTACATTTTTTCAATTGATAAATTTCTCATGGCTCAATCCGTTGTTTGCGGTAGGGTATAAGAAACCTCTTCAATTGGATGACATTCCTAATATTGACATCAAGGACTCTGCTGAATATCTAAATTGTGCATTTGATGAGAGTCTTAGACAAGTTAAGGAAAAAGATGGAACTACAAATCCATCTATCTACAAGGCAGTCTATTTATTTGCTAGAAAGAAAGTGGCAATGAACGCGTTTTTCGCAATAACAAGCGCTTCAGCATCTTATGTTGGTCCGTATTTGATCACTGACTTTGTGAATTTCCTCACTGAGAAGGACAGTCGTGGACTAAAGAGCGGATACCTTTTGTCGCTAGGTTTCTTATGTGCTAAAATGATTGAGGTCATAGCTCAAAGGCAATGGAATTTCGGTGCTCGGCAATTAGGCCTCCGCCTAAGGGCCGCATTGATATCACATATATATAAGAAGGGCTTACATCTGTCGAGCCGATCGCGTCAAAGTCATTCTGGTGGTGAGATAATGAACTACATGAGTGTAGATGTGCAGAGCATTACGGATTTCGTTTGGTCAGTAAATGTTATTTGGATGCTGCCAATACAAATTTCCTTAGCCGTTGTCATTTTGCAGACAAATCTTGGATTAGGTTCATTGGCTGCATTAGCTGCCACACTAGCAGTGATGACTTTGAACATACCTTTAACGAAAATACAGAAAAGATACCAAACCAAGATCATGGATGCAAAAGACAACAGAATGAAGACCACTTCAGAAATTCTAAAAAACATGAGGACTTTGAAACTTCAAGCATGGGATAGTGAGTTTTTCCAAAGAATAGAATCATTGAGAAGTGTTGAATATGCTTGGTTATCAAAGTCATTAAGACAACGGGCGTTTTCGGCTTTTATCTTCTGGGGTTCACCTACATTCATTTCAGTGATAACCTTTTGGACATGCATGTTCCTAGGGATTGAGCTGACAGCTGGAAGGGTCTTATCCGCATTTGCGACATTCCGAATGTTACAAGATCCTATGTTTAGTCTACCTGATCTACTCAATGTCATTGCTCAAGGAAAAGTTTCTGGCGATAGGATTGCTTCTTTCCTTAAGAAGGAAGAAATCCAACATGATGTAATTGAATATGTTTCTAAGGACAAAACAGAATTTGATGTAGTTATTGAGAAAGGAAGATTCAGTTGGGATCCTGAGACAACAATTCCAACACTTGATGAAATTGAGTTGAAAGTTAAGAGAGGAATGAAGGTTGCAATTTGTGGTTCTGTTGGTTCTGGGAAATCTAGTATGCTCTCAGGAGTTTTGGGAGAGATATTTAAACAATCAGGGAATGTTAAGATTAGTGGAACAAAGGCTTATGTTCCACAATCAGCATGGATACTTACTGGAAATATTAGGGACAATATAACCTTTGGAAAAGAGTTCGATGAATATAAGTATGAAAAAACTGTAGAAGCATGTGCATTAAAAAAGGACTTTGAGTTATTCTCGTGTGGTGATTTGACTGAGATTGGTGAAAGAGGGATTAATATGAGTGGTGGACAGAAACAAAGAATACAGATAGCTAGAGCTGTTTATGAAGATGCTGACATATACCTTTTTGATGATCCTTTCAGTGCTGTCGATGCTCATACCGGCACTCACCTCTTTAAGGTCAGTTTTTCTTTTTTGTACTTAAAATTTGTAAAATATTTCATGGTTTGAAGACTTGTTTGAGAAACAATTGGATTGCTTTAATGTTTGGTGTTTCATATGTTTTCCGCAGGAATGTCTTCTAGGGATTCTCAAAGAAAAAACTATACTTTTTGTTACACACCAAGTTGAGTTTCTTCCAGCAGCAGACCTCATTCTGGTAAATGATGCTTGCTTGAAAATTTGGTTTTATATTTATTTAGTCAATAAAGAGTATATCAAATGATGTTGTTGAAGATTTATAGTCTGTTAAACTATGAATTTAATTCAGATACACTCAGTTTAAAGATTTTCTATATTGGCAATCAATTGTAATCCTCACATCTTTAAAAACATTTGGCTGTAATCAATAACTACTTCTAAGGTCACACATATGATGATTGGTTTTGATTTTTTGACAGTCTAAAATATATCATTTTACTTTGGATTCCTTAAATTTTGATATACTTCTTCCATTTTTATCATATATCACACTGTCACTGATCCAAATGAAAACCAGGTAATGCAAAATGGAAGGATTGCACAAGCTGGAACATTTGAAGAACTTCTAAAGCAAAATACAGGATTTGAATTATTAGTTGGTGCTCAAAGCAAAGCACTAGAGTCAGTTCTCATGGTTGGAAATTCAAGTAAAGCAAATTTAAATCTAATACCTGAAGGAGAGTGCATCACCTACTCAAACTCAAGTTCTGAACTTTTGCACACACAACTTGACACAGTGCTAGAAAATCCTCCTACAGAAAGCAAAGGAAATAATAATAGAAAATTGGTTCAAGATGAAGAAAGAGAAACAGGAAGCATATCAAAAGAAGTTTACTGGTCTTATTTGACAACTGTTAAAGGAGGAATTCTTATTCCAATCATACTATTGGCACAATCTTCATTCCAAATACTTCAGATTGCTAGTAACTATTGGATGGCTTGGGTTTGTCCTGCAAAATCTAATGCTAAGCCTATATTTGATATGAATTTCATACTACTTATTTATATGGTACTTTCTGTTGCTGGTTCCCTTTGTGTTCTTTTGAGAGCCACATTGGTGTTAAATGTTGGACTTTGGACAGCACAAACTTTTTTCACAAGAATGTTGCATAATGTGCAACGAGCCCCCATGTCATTTTTTGATTCTACCCCAACTGGAAGAATCTTGAACAGGGTAAGAA
>Ga0315915_1002590_pt1 | contig 22855 bp, 13 predicted proteins | sample MpolbnodulesMG_FD_207738 | JGI IMG/M metagenome (GOLD analysis project Ga0315915, IMG submission 207738) | Medicago polymorpha root nodule microbial communities from Los Angeles, California, United States - branched nodules | ecosystem: Host-associated > Plants > Roots > Nodule | place: USA...
TAAATTTTTTCAAAGGGGTAGTTCGAACTTTTTCCCCCTTTTTCTAAAAAATTAAATGTTCAGTCGTGAAATGATTAGTGAGTCAAACGCTAATCAAATAGCCTTGATCTTCGAAAAATGATGCGATAGAAATGGCGACTCCACTGGGGTATTTGATTTCTGTCGCGTCATTTTTCGGAGATCAAGGCTATTTGATTAGCGTTTGACTCACTGATCATTTCACGACTGAACATTTAATTTTTTAGAAAAAGGGGGAAAAAGTTCGAACTACCCCTTTGAAAAGAGAGTTAATAAAAGATGGAATTTTAAAAGATAAAAGTAAATAAAAAAATAAAGATAAAGAGAAAAGAGGGTCCAAATCGGAACAAAAATGAGGTATTTTAAAATATCTCTCTGCCGGATTTTTCTTTGAAAAGTCAGAGAATATTCCGGATCAGAGGGTGTATGAATGTAAAATGTTAGGTCAAAAATTGGGGATGACAATACTTTGCAACACAATTAAAATGTTTCTCAACATTACTCATCATCATCAGTGGTGGTCTTGGAAGAAGGGGAAATTGAGGTTGAGCGTGAAGTAATTATGAAAAGAAAGATTGAAAATAACATGAAAGAATGCTTAAGAGAAATAAACATCCTAGACTCCTAAACTCTGAGTTGTTTTATAAATTTGAATAAAAGAGGATGAAGATTGTGAATTGAGGTTGACCACTGGAGCAAGGTGTTGTATTGTTGTGTGAATTTGAAGCAGGGAAATGTAATTAATAGTTGATAGTTGATGAGCCGGAAGCTGTAACTAACTAAATAGAAGAGGTTTTAAGTTAGAATCGGGACACTCTAGAATTTAGCCCTGTTGTATCATTCTTGGAGAGCATTGGGAACTTGCAAATTTAACCCTATTGTATCAATTTTGCTCCCAGGTCTTGCAAATATCACTGTAAATCTTATTTTGATTTTTTTTTTTTTTATCTTCTCCTTTCAATTCTTGTGGTATCCTATCATGCACAAAATCCAACTGTTCTACATGATTTAAACATGGGGATTTTCGTATGTTCAGGGGCTAAGACTTCATGATGAGGAAATTTCTCGAGTGCGCGGCTTAGAGACACATACTTTATCCTATCTTATTATTAGTGAACAAGAGACCTCTGTTTTCAGCATATGTGTTGGTAAAAGTGGGTCGAAGAACTTATATTTTGGGTTGGCTTTTTGGTTATTTCAATTATACCCTTAAACAATTTTTTTATAGTAATGTTATATTGTTGGTGTTATTAAAAAATATAAACTTTTTTTTATTTAACTTGTTATATTATTTTTGTCATAAAAAAAGATAAATATGATTTGTTGAGTTCGTTACATTTGAGAGTCACAAATATTTATATCTATACTTAAATTTTTTTATATATATATAGACACACACTACTTATCTACTTTGCTAAGCAGGAGATGATCGGTCGCAATTCAGATAATGACCTCCATAATTCAATATATATATATATATATATATATATATAAATTAACATGTAATTTGGTGAATAATAGTTAATGTGAATAGGGAGATAAGTAGTATAAAATAAATATATCCTAAGTTGAAAAAAATTTCAACAATATTAGTTTGTGTTATATGCATAATATTTATTGAAATTTCTTATAACTCATAAGTAATAAAAGAAAAAAGATTATTCATACTGTAACCTGTATTTTTTTTGCGGTGTTACAACCTGTAATTTATTAAATAAAATATTAATATCTACCTAAAATATAGATTAAACAAATTCTAGCTATCTAATTTGAAAAAATTATCAAAAGTATGCGTTTAGAATAAAAAGAATTAGCATATGTAGGAAAACACAATTATTTCCTTTTGAACATACATAATTGATTAAAATGAATAAATTAACGAAACGATTATCGAAATTTTTCCCATCAAATTTGACAAAAACTATGCTAAATTATAATTTAAAATGAAATTTAACAAAGGAAAAAACTGAGATACAAATAAATAGTTAGAATCACGACAAAAACTTACAAAAACTTACGTGAATTTCCTTATGTGTGTTTTATATGATTCTTATCTAAAGATACACCTTTTGTGACTATAACAAACTTGCATAAAGTTGTGAATTTGTAGGATCATCATGAGTAGTTTAGGTAGGAACCATACACAAAAAACATTTAAGGTACACCTAAGTTTATTCTTGTAAATAAGGATAAAACTTATGTGCATTTTCTTAAGTGTTTTTCGTGTGATTCTTTGCATGAAATACTCATAACTATCTATGATTTTTCAAATCCACAATTTTTTCAAAAGTTTTTTATAATCATAAAAAATGAATTTTATGTTAAGAACTATACCCAAAATATGCAAGGAAATGCACCTAAATTTTATCCTTAGAATAAAGGGTTTTTTAATGACAAATGTTAGCAAGTAGTTGTTAAAATAACAAAATATTTATAAATGAAAAAGATCAAATGAATATAATAGTAATAATATTAATAGACTTATGAAGAAAAACAATAATAGTAATAGTAACAGTAATTATGGATGACAAAATCCATGGATAAAATCCTCACAAACATGAAGTTGATAGCTTAACTTACATATAGATAAAATAAATTGATATTATAATTACTCTCGATTAGGGATGAGAATAGGTTAAGCCGAGTTAGGCTTTGCAAGGCCTAAACTTGTCCTGTCAAATTTTTGTAAGGCCTAAGCTTGGCTTTATGAAAGCCTGATTAGGCCTGCTAGCTTGTTTAAAAGCATGTTTGATATGAACATCTTTAAATAAGTAATGTGATCAAAGGTTAAATAGACTAGCGAGCTAATATAACAATGATATTAAACTCTCTTTCGATATTTAACATGAAGTTTTAGAGAACTTTACTATATATTATATCATATTTCAATTCTAATTTATAATAATACATTTAAATATGTGAAAAAATAATGTAAACTAATAAGTTTAAATTACTTTAAAGGTTGACAAATTTATAATTTAATTCAAATTAAAGTATATAATATAATAATCAATAATATTATTCATGTTTACATAAGTAGGCCGGCCTAATAGGCCTTAAAGGCTTTTCTAATAGTCTGTGACCTGAACTTTTAAGCTAAATAGGCTTCTAAAAAAGCATAGGCCTTCCTTATTTAAGAAAAAAGCTTGACCTGGCCTGTCGTAGGCTAAACCGTAAGCCGACCTAGCATATTCCCATCCCTACTCTCGATCAATTAATGGATACAAACGCATAAGTAATAGTATTCCTACACGTAATTTATAATGATATTTAAGATATGTATTTGTATAAATATTTATACTACATAATACATTTGTTTTATAATAGAAATTTTTTAACTGTTAATAGTACATGTCCATAATAAACAAATTATAAGTGAAATAATACTAGTAAAAGAAGAGCTCATTAGTACTGGATATATTAAAATTACAATATAATTTTGATCAAATGAATATATACATTAATACAAGTTCGTACATCTGATAAAAATATCATCTGCCAAATACATATATCTGATAAGTATTTGAATACATAAAATATCTTTTTCTAGCACGAAATGAGCTATTGGCGATAATCCATTCAACTGCATATTTGCCTCCTCTTGATACAAGCAACCTGCTAATCTATAAAATAAATAAATGGATTGGGATGAGACAAGATGTCTCAGTGAGTTCCACCTATCCTAGGCTGTAGGCAATCTCGAGGGAAACCTACGATTGCCATCTGACTAAACTCAATCTGTTTGGGTTTATAGAGTTCTGTTCTACATACTGAACGATCAGGGGAGAACTAGGATCGTTACAGTGCTCTATCTTAAGTCTACTGTGATGCATAATCATGTTCATATACTGTTTTCATATTAATGTTAGAAAGTTAGCGTTGAACAAACATTATTATCTGAATTCATTTTACGGAATGGATCCCGAGTGGAGTAACCCCGGTCACCATCCCACTGCTATATGGTGAAGATTCCTATCCGAGGCTAATCACCAGAACTCCTCTTGTCGTCACGTAGATTTCTCCAGGAAATCCCATCCAGCGTATCCTGGAGCCTCAAAGGACGTGACTTACTTATGCATAATTGAAACATTCGGGGTTTGCCTTTTAACTGGGGTTCTAATGTTACCCAGGTTTTCCCCGCTCCATTTCAATGAAACATTCGGGATTTGCCTTTCAACTGGGGTTCTTATGTTACCCAGGTTTGCCCCGCTCCGTTTCATATGCTTTAACTGATGTGTCTTTATTGCGTATGCATGTTTGATGCAATGTCTGTACTATATGCATTTGTGTTAACTGTCTTATACAATTGATGTTCTATGCATATATCTAATATGCCTATGAATGCCATGATAGCATAACTATTCTCAACTATCTAAGTCGAGTCTCTAGTCTCTATTAATTCCCCGTTTCTAAGGGTTAGAATTCTACCCGAGAAATTTACATTCCATTTGTATATAGTACACTCTTGAATGCAAGAATATTGATTCTTAATGTATATGCTTAATTCATACCTATTAGAATGCGTTCTGGAATTAAGAGACATGTCCATATTCGTTAAAAAGATTTGGAAGACGAAGGAAGTGAGAAACAGTGCAAATTTCAAGTTTTAGAGAGTAGCTAATCGATTAGCACATATAGCTAATCAATTAGCCAGTGAAAAATCCTGGCATCAGAAGCTTTAGCTAATCGATTACCATCATGGGCTAATCGATTAGCTTATGTAAAATGGCAGATTTTCACCTGATGCTTTAGCTAATCGATCACTATCTTAGGCTAATCGATTAGCCTATTAAAAATGGTAGATTTTGAAACTGTTTTCAACGTTTTCCTGCAACATAAAAATTGGACAATCATCCCATTCTAGTACCAATTCAAAACAGTTATAGAAAGGCAAAAATCAAGCATTTAACACTAACAATATAATTGCATTCACTTGGGGAAAATTACTAATCATGCAAAAATATCTTAAGTTTCATGTTATCTCACACAAACACACATCTAATCCCAAAGGTGGGTACTAACTACTAGGAACTCACATGATATGCTCGGCTGCCATTCTAAGCTTCAAGTCCCAAACAAGCTAACAAAACCCTAGCTTCTGCTCTCTTGCTCAAGCTTGCTTCAAGGTGCTCAAGATGCAACACAAACAACAATCTTCCTCACATGAATACCAACCCAGATTCTGCACAAAATCTGCATCAGACCTCGTAATTCAAAATTGTCTACAGACCTCAATACTGAGCCAATATTCACGCAACTGGTACCAAAATGTCATAAATTCCGTTAGCTATCCATAGCAACAACAACCATACAAATCGGAGTTACAGGGAGAGAGTTCTTACCGTTTTAGTGGAGCCCTGTCCCAAAACCCGTAAACCAATTACAGCATTTGTACTCAAACTTCGAACACGTTTTTCGAATTCGTTTCTATTCCGAATCATATGAAACTTATATCCGAATTGAAGGGAATTAGGCGAAGAATCTATATATCCAATAATTACTTAATTCTGACTCACACAGCAACAGATGCGACTTAAAAACCACAAACAGTCCATACGAATTTTAACCCAAAATTCCATACAACTTAGCTAAAAACAACTTAATCCTCACAACCATTGCAGCACCAACATAAACAACATTAAGCTATCAATTAACATCATTAAAACAGCTTATTTTCTTATTACCTTATAGTTTCCAAGCACAATCCAAAATCACAAGCTTCAACCTTCAATACTACACACCCAAGTTCCAATGTTGATTCTTTCCTCAACTTCTTGCTTCTAAGCACCAAGGTAAGCCATAATCAGAACCTCAAACAGTCATGCACAATACTTCTCTTGCTTGGAATGAGAAAATGAGTCCAATGGGTGTAGAGTGGGAGAGGCACGGCCAAGAGGAAAAACAGAATGAGGATCATGGTTGCATTAACTTTAAAATGTCACCAAAATTGATTTTCTAAGCTTGCATGTTGGTTTTACTTGTGATTGGATGATTATTTGATAACTATGGTGAGGTGAGAGTGGATAGGGCATAGTCACATAATTCGCAATTCACGTCGGTACGCGGTACGGGTACGGGTTCGCGGTACGCGACATTAGAAGAATTCGGTACGTGTAGGGGTATAGAGCTTCGGTACGCAATACTAATATTACCTAATTAAATATAGTAAGCCATCAATAAATTTTTAAGAAAAATATTTATTTTTACTAGAATTTTTATACAAAAAAAAAATAAAATATTTTACTTAAAAATTTGAGTTTAGGTGTAAATTTTTTTTCACAAAGCCATACTTATTATATTGTTTACTACTGAGTAGCAATTCTCAATGCATTGGGCCAAATTTAGAAAAGCCCAATATAAAGAATGTCCAGTCCAGCAAGCTAGAGCCAGCCAACACACTAACCCTAATTTCTTTACCTTCTTCCTCGTTCCTCCAACAGCAGCAGCCGCTACCAGTTCCAGTTTCTTCAACTGACTTTCTTTACTCTTGCTCACGTTCTTCTCACTTTCAGGCTACAACATCGTTCTTCAACTCACAACTATCCCCCTTACTCTCATGACGCTGGTTTCTACGGGTACTCTTGGTTTGCGAGTTTTGGCGAATTTCTTCACGAATCTGAGCGAACCAGTATGCGAAAGAACCGCGAATCGGTTCGCGCGAACCAATTCGCGGTTCTCCACTCAACCCAGCGAATTATGTGACTCTGGGATAGGGGGAGAAGGGAAATCTGAAGTTTGGAGAGAGAAACGAGTGGATGAAATGAGAGGAAATAGGTGGCATGGCCTATATATAGTGCTTAGGAGAAATGACCATCTTGCACTTTTTTATTAAAAGTCTTGCTAAGCCACACTAATGCTGACACTAATAACTGAACATGTGCGTTTAACTGACATTGTATGTTAAATATTTTCCATAGTGTGTTGGAATCATGTCGGAGATATTTACCGAATATCCTTGTATTACTCGTTAAATAATTATCCCTTCGGAATTATTTCCTTTCTGACATGTTCAACTGATACAACAATCTATTTAAAATTTAGCGGGTTATTACAGGTCTATGTATCTTTTTCCGTCAAAGAAAGAGGGATGTCAAGTGAAAAGTGTGATACATAATAACCTCTCTTGAAAAACGAACTTAGCAGACAAAAAGAATAAAAAAGTTGAATAATAAGTCTTAAATATATAACAGGAAATCTCAATAAACCAGGAAGATTATAAACTACTATATATGAAAGAACAAAATATATTAAAACAGTAAAATAGAGGGAAAAGATAGCAATTAAAGATATGTTACCTTAATCACCCAAGTCTATTCTCACAGACCCTAAGGCAGAAAATGAGTACCTAAGGAAGAAATTCAAATGGTTTTATAAAAAAAATTAGAGGAGTTCCCTCCATAGCAGAGAGCTGAGTTCATTTCTTCCATAGGAATTGTGTGACAATTAGAGGAGTTCATTGTCTTTAGACCCGGTGACTTTTGAAGTAAGCCTATAATAACTTCAATTGTAACCAAGCCAAGTTCCAAATGACTCAACTTTGAAAATGCAGGTACTTCAGCTTGCATCAGAATCTGTATTCTTAGCGTAACAGAAGGAATGCAAGTTTTATTAATGTTGAAAACACCCTCCCACAAATTAAAGAGCACTTATTTTATAAAAAATGAAATGAAATCAATAAATACATAAAATAAAATATGCTTACATTCAAGTCCATGTCAAACTCCTCAAATTTGATAGATTTTGCTTGATGGAATTGCCGGAGAAGAAGATTAATAAAAGGAAGGTGCCCTTTTCTGAAGCATTTTTGTTACACTTTCTCAAAATGATTTTAGCAGAATCATAAGAGGGAAGATGAACTTTCTGTGATATACCATCACCACAGTAAGTGAATTCTTTGAGATACAAAGCATTGAATTTGATAGACCGGTTACAAGGGGGATTATGAGACTTGGCCTTATAAAAGTCGTGGTCTTGTTCTATGGAAACAGTTTCAAGTAAAGGAGCTTGTACGATAACATCTTTTCCACTTGACCAACTGCAATTTTTCATCTCAAACTTGTTGAGAAGTGGTAAATTAAGGTTCATAGATTCAATCGAGGGGTCAATTTTAAAAAAGATTCCGGAAAATTTGATGAGTTTCAAGTTTCGAAAATGAAGGGAGCTAACGGAAACTTGTATAGTAGAGAAGAGCTTGAGTATCAACTCCAATTCTTGTAATGAAGAGGTTGACGAGGAGTTGAAAAGATTATAAGACGTAAGTGCGGAGAAGGGGAGTTTAAAAGATGAATGAATCTTTATTTTCTTAATTCTCCTATTCAAGATATTAGAAATCCATGTATTTAATAGGGATGCATCAAGAATGTTATAGATGGCAAAAGAAAAGCTTTCCAAATCTATTTTGGTAAGAAGAAGTGTCCTGCTGACAAAGTTTACAAACCTTTCCACTTTTCCAATTGTTTCGGTTTTCCTCTTTGTCCCTTTATCTATTTGCACTACTTCTAAGTCTTTATCAGTTAGGCTAGGGAATTTACGGCTACCACAAAAATAGCAGTCTGCACAAATAGTCGAACCATCCTAGTACACATTCGAAAGTCAGTTGGTTACTTTTCCGGAATGGATTAACTATTAATTTATTCTCTATATATCAAATATCAACAGAGAATACAAATCAAGACACCACGCACGACCGTGAGAGAGAAAGACAGTAATAATAATTTATTTACTCTCACATGCGTTGGTGTCGAACACCAAAGACACGGACATGCACCAATGTATGTCGGACATCAAAACCAATGTGACATACACAAGACATACCTTAAATTTGAAGTCTAAGTGCTACATTGAAAACATACCTTTTTATTTTCAACGCATATACGGGTGCAACGGGGAGTGCAAAATCTGCAGAATGCACAACAGCTGAGCAATTCATTATCATCAAGTTGAAGCTTGGTGATGGAAGTCCAACGATTAATCCAATTCTTAGATAATACACAAGTACGAACAGCTTCTTTTGTTGGAAGCAAAGAAAGAATATCACTTATAATTGATTCAGGTAATTTGTTGCTAATCATGTCTTTATTCCTTGCACGTGCCTTTTTCATTCTTGTGTTACTTGTAGTACCACCACTCTCCATGTCTATAACAATTTCTTTTCAATGATTTTTTTTACAATCGCTCAAATTCTCGAAGTTGAGTTTAGGTTCCACACTAGACAATTTTTTTTTTCTCTCTAGTCGAATAATAACTAAACCCTAGAATCTTCCTTCAAAAAAACTAAACCCTAGAGCCTCTGCAGTCAGAAAAAAAAAAACTAACTAACTCCCAGTCCAAAACAAAACTAACTTCGAAAAACAAGAATTTTTAGGAAAAGGCCTGAGCCCTAAAAGGCTGAATAATCAAAATGATAGTTTTTATTTGCTTAAATATAAGGGAAAATATAGATAGACACCCTTTTTCCATACCACTCTTGTACACACCCTATGTGAGAGGGTATTTTAGTAATGTGTAACAAAGGATATGTAGTTATTTTGGATCCGCATTGACACATGTTGCATTTATGTGTGGGATGTATGCCACCTATGTGTGTCTATGTATAAGCACTCACAAAAAAAAAAGATAATTTTAAAATTAGGTGCCTTAGAATTTGATTTGATACCACATTTAATTTTAAAATAAATTAATATAAAAATATGATTTCCTTGAATGATTGGATGATGAGTATATACCCAACTAAACTTCATGGATATCATTGTGTGACATTTATTGCGACAAAAAATAGTTTTATTTTTTATTTTTAAATGTGTCAATTCAGAAGAACCACATTTACAACAACATCAATTTAATATGAGTGGAATTGAAATCGAATAGCTTAAACAACGTCTTATCTTAGAATTTATGGTTGCGTTTAATACAATCCCACAAAACTGAGTTGTGAGATATGTGAAGATTTTCCCCACTTATAAACAATTATTCATGCAATCTCTCCCAATGTGAGCATCTTAATACATCTATTCACGCGTAGTACTAAGTTTGGTGCATGGAAATATAAATGGTGGGTGACTCGATACCGGAAGCCTAACTGCAGGTCCAACGGATCTAGGAGAAAGGTTTGATGTCATATACATGATATATTATAAATGGGTATTTAAATGAATTACAATTGCTAGTCTGAGGGCTATATACAATTTTATGAACCTATAATTAATGGAGCATATATGCAAAACTAGGAAAAAGGTTGCCAATGAGTGTGGTATTATGAACAAAGAAACTTAGACAGAAAGTTAACCAACTAGATGAAAAGTAACACTGATTCTCAATAGATTTTAAAGTAAAATACAAAGGGGTATATATACAAGTTGTGATCTACATCATAACTCCGGGAAGAGTAACTGTCTAGGAAAGTTGGCATAACTGTCATCATCGAGTTATTGATCAATCATAAGCCAGTTTAAGTATGATAATCATTTGAGTTATTTACTTGTATTAGTCCCCTACAAGTTGGAGTTTGGTATATATTAACCATGCCCAACTTGTACATAAGAAAAGTGAAGGGTTGAGGTAGTAACTACTTAGTGAAAAAGTCAGCGATTTGATTGTGTGAGGAAATTGGCAACAACTTCATACCTCGAGCTTGAAGGTTCTCACAAACTATATGTGGCAATCTATTTCCAAATGTTTAGTACGTTCATGAAAAACTTGATTGGCAGAAATATGGAGGGCACTCTGGTTGTCACAGTACAAAAATTAATGGAGGTTTTTAGCAAGTAACTTGCAGATCATGCAACAAGTAAGTGATCCGCTGAAGTTCACCATAAGCATCAGCTAATGCTTGGTATTCACCTTCAGAATATGACCTAGAAATGATATTTTTCTTCTCTGTTTTCCATGAAATTAGTGATGAACCAATAAAGAAGCAAGAGCCTGAAACCGATCTTATAGTTTTAATGCATTCAACCGAGTCTACATATGAGAAACCGAAGGTAAATAGAAGATTCCCTTGAGAAGAAGATACCACAACCTGGACAACCTTTAAGGTATCTAAGAACCCTAGATGCTGCATTATAATGGATAGTAGACGGTTTAGATGAAAATTAACTAAGCTACTAAGTCATGAAATTAACGTCATATTGAGGTACAAAAGGCGCCCAATAATTCTTTTGTAAGAAGGGATATATTCAAAAGACTTGATGTCATGATTATGAAGCTTAATAAAAGGATCAGATGGTGTGGTGAAAGGCATAGAGCCAAGCAATCCTGAATCAACCAATAAACTTAAGGAATATTTTCTTTGATACTATGAAATACCTTTCTTAGAGCGAACAAATTCCAAATCTAAGAAGTATTTCAAGATGCCAAGGCATTTGATTTGAAAAGCAGTGTGCAATGCATTCTTAGCTTGATTATTAGTTGAAAATACACAAGCGACTTCCATACTAATATTATCATCAACATACAGTAAAAACACAGTAATTGATGAGGTGGCTCTTTTTACAGAAAGGGAATGATATGAATCTACTTGTTGATAATCATGTTGAATTAATAAAGATGTTAATCTTTTATACCAATTTCTGCTGGCCTGCTTCAAGCTATATATACAAAGATTTAATCAAATTGCATACTTGATTAAGCCATACATCTTTGTGATACTCACCTTGAAGAAAAGCATTATTTACATCTAATTAAATATAATGTAACTTCCGGTTGTTAATTGATGCCAAAACTAGAATAAGTGTGATTGTGATAAGTTTAGCAACTGATGAGAATGTACCAAAGTAGTCTAATCCTTTTATCTAGTTATAGCCTTTAACAACCAATCTGGCTTTAAATCTCTATATAGTGCCATAAGATTTATGTTTAATCTTATAGACCCGTCTGCAAACTATTAGTTTGACATTAGGTGGAAGATCAACAAGTTGCCAGGTTTCACACTTATCAAGAACAGTAAGCTCAGCTTGCATAGATTGTTTCCAAGATTCATACTTTTTTTTGGTCAAGTAGGCTAGTGGCTAGAAATTCACCTTTTAAGGTGAATAAGTGGGGTGTATGGGGTTCGAACCCCGACCCCTGCATAGATCATGCAATTTCCCTACCAACCGAGCTAAGCTCTCAGGGACTCCAAGATTCATACTTACTAGTCTCAAGATAGGATTTTGGTTCAGTGTGTGTAGTTAGGGAAAGACTAAAATGTCAATGTGAGGGTGATAAGTTTAAATAAGACACAAAATTAGAAATGGAATGGGGAGTACCAAAAGAAGATTGATTTGGTACATCATGAAAACAAAGCACAAATGTAGTGTTGTAGATGTGATGGTTGATGCTTAACTCTTGAAGATTTTCAAATTAGAGGAGGGAAGGAACATGTTGATCATCATTTGAGTAAGGAATATCAGTAACAGGTGAAACAGGAGGAGTGTTAATGAGAGCACAGGTGAAACAAATATGTCAAAATCTGACTTGTTTTGCAAGTCACAAAAGTACTCCTAATTATGAGTAACATGTAAATTTTTGACAATGTAGGGTAATATGTGTTCATGAAAAGTCACTTTTCTTGAGAATGAAGATCAAGAAAAACAGGTCCCTTAAAACCTGCAACATATCCTAGAGAAGCATCTTTTCTTTCTCTACAAGCAAGTTTGGTTCTATGGTTTTGTAAAGTAGAAGCATAACAAAGTAAACCAAAAACTTTGATTTGATACATATCTGGTTACTGTTGATTTGTCACGTCAAAAAAAAAAAATCCAAGGTGTCACTCAAAATTTCAGTCACATGCAACATAAACGTTTTCAATCCTCCTGCATTATTTTTTCCATTTCCCTTAATTTAATAAACTTGTTATTCCACTAATCATCATGCATTGAAGAGTTATCGGTTATAAAGTATTCAAAGCCTCTAATAAGAAAACTGTCATTTCTTACAATCTTGGAAGCCACTCCAAAGGAAATTTCACGAACTGTAAAAGAAAAAAAATTAAAAGAAACATGGATTCAAAAGCAGGTTACAAATTTCACAAAAGTTCTCAATGATACTATCAAAGACTCCAAAGCGATGCTCCATTTGCACAGTTTGGTTGAATGTGTTCCATGTTTTCCAGCAACAATGTTTCAGTCACCAACCTTACATGCCTTTAAAGTAAGGAATAATCTTAACTTCTTAACATAACTCTTACATGTCCATGGTGTTGGCGAAACTGTGAGCAGGGGAGGAAATGGATGTTTTAGACTTTATTTTATTTCAGACTTGATTTTCGTTGACACTAGATGGCTTAGCACAATGTGGCCCTAACTAACAAAGAAAGCCAAGAAATATTGTATTCCCAAAGTGTACCACTTGATTCTGTAACCCGATTATCTAATGATTCAAAATTGATAAACAAACACCTTTCCTGAATGAGTTCACAATCTTCTTAAATTCTCTCATAACTGTATATTTGTCGAACCTTTTACTAGCAGCAACATCAAGGGATAAATCCACCCTCTCCAGCATCATACCATTTTCAATCAAAAATTTTGCTAAAACAAACTCATGCTTGTCTCCACTGAAATTTTCAATTTTCAGAACCTAGAGAGAAGAGATCAAACAATCGGGCACAACAACAGAACTCAAGTTCTGTTTGGAAAGTGTACGTATTTCCTATTAATGATCAAACAAAGTTAAAATAAGACTCATAAAGACTAAATAAAAAGAAAAAAAGAAAAAAATGGTGATTAATCACATAACTGGACATACATTATGCATGATATGCAAGTTGTATAATACAATGCAGCAAAATTTGAATTACTTCTTTCATTTTATTGGATAAATACCATACAGATTACTAACCTTGAGAACTAGTGTCTTGAGATCCGGTGACTTTTGAAGTAAGCCTATAAGAACATCAATTGTAATCAAGCCAAGCTCCAAATGGCTCAACTTTGTAAATACAGGTATGTCAGGTTGCATCAGAACCTATATTCGTGACGTAACAGAAGGAATGCAAGTTTTATTAATGTTGAGAGCATCCCTTCCACAAATTAAAGATGACTTATTTTATAAAAATTAAATGAAACCAATAAATATATATAATAAAAATTGCTTACTTTCAAGTCCAAGTCAAACTCCTCAAATTTGATTGATTTCGCATGATGGAATTGCTGAAGAAGAACACGGATAAAAAGAAGGCGTCCTTTTTGTGAAACTTTTTTTATACACTTTCTCAAAATGATTTTTGCAGAATCATAAGAGGGAAGATAAACTTTTTGTGATATACCATGACCACAATAAGTGAATTCTTTGAGATTCACAGAATTGAATTTGATAGACCGGTTATAGGGTGGAATATTCGATTTGGCCTTATAGAAAATATTGTCTTGCTCTAAGGAAACAGTTTCAAGTAAAGGAGCTTGTACAATAACATCTTTTCCACTTGACCAATTGCAATTTTTCATCTCAAACTTGTTCAGAAGTGGTAAATTAAGGTTCATAGATTTAATAGACGTGTCAATTTTAAAAAAGATTCCGGACAATTTGATGAGTTTCAAGTGTCGAAAATGAAGGGAGCCAATGGAAACTTGTATGATGGAGAAAAGTTTGAGTATCAACTCCAATTCTTGTAATGATGAGGTTGATGAAGAGTTGAAAAGATAGTAAGATGTAAGAGCAGAGAAGTGGAGTTTATAGGAAGATGAATGGATCTTTATTTTTTTAACTCTCCTATTGAAGATGTTAGAAATCCATGTATTTAATAGGGATGCATCAAGCTTGTTATAGATGGCAAAAGAAAAGCTTTCCAAATCCATTGTAGTAAGAAGAAGTGTCCTACTCATAAAGTTTACAAACCTTTCTATTTTTTCAAATGTTTCTCTTTTCAAATTGGTCACTTCATATTTTTCCATGCAAGGGAATTTTTGGCAGTTTTCACAAATAGTCGAACCATCCTAGTATACATCCAAAGTTAGTTAGTTACTTTAAGATGGTTAATCCGGAGTGAATTAACAACTAATAGAGAACAACTACTATACAAATACAGACACTAGACACGACTCTGTGAGATAGACACTACACTACTAGTAATTTATTTACTCACATGTATCGATGTGGAACACCATATATGTTAGACACTAACATGCACCAATGTGTCTCGGGGAGTCGGACATCAAAACTAATGTGCCGTACGCAAGACATACCTTAAATTTGAAGTCTAAATGCTGCATAGAGAACATACCTCATCTTTTTCAACGCACATAAGGGGGCGATTGCAAAATCTGCAGAATGAACAACAGGTGAGCAACTCACTATCATCGAGTCGAAGCTTGGTGATGTACGTCCAACGATTAATCCAATTCTTATATAATACACAAGTACGAATAGCTTCTTTTGTTGGAAGCAGAGAAAGAATGTCACTTATAATTGATTCAGGTAATTTGTTGCTGATCATGTCTTCTTTCCTTGCAGAACCACTTCCATCCATGTCTATACTAATTTCTTTCCTACGATTTTTTAGCATCGTTCAAATTCGCCAAGAATGTCACATATAATTGACAATTGTTATTTCTAGTGTGATCCAAAACTATTTCCTTCAACAAAAAAAAAGTGTAATCCAAAACTAACTCTACCACTAAAACCTAGAATCTCGTAAAAAAAAAAAAAAACTAAATACTTTTTTTTTTAAAGAAAAACAAAAAAACAAAACTAAATCCTATAAACCAGAATTTGTAGATAAAAGCCTAAAGACCGAGTTAGGGAAATTTTACCCCACACCCATTTGTACTTTTACCCCAACATTTTATTCAAAATGTCAAATTTACCCTTTATATAAAAAAGGCAGTAGTCACTCTTTCACTTGTTCACCCTACATTTTCTGGAAAACGAAAAAACGTATCAACGGAACCCTTCTTTGTCGGAAACTTTCCGATTTTATTTTTATTCCATTGAGATCAACTCTTGTACGGAATTATTATTGTTACTGGAATTGTTGTGAATTTCCGGTTTCCAATAATTGTATTTGTTTTTGAATCATCGATTGAAGTTTTATGGATTTGACAAGGTTATTTAGTTTTCTGGAAATGGTTTTTTAGTGTTGTATTCATGATTTCATGAAATCGTCTTTCAATGTTGTTTTCATGATTTTATGGAATTGTTTGCCACTGCACTATTGAATCCCTAAAGGCAAACAAAGCGTATTCAGAAATTCCAATATTTGTTTCCAGAATCATGACTACTTTGTCACTCTTTCTGTATGGCAGTATTGGGATATAATAATATTTAGTGCTCCCGTAGTGCTTCAAAGCATGCAAATATTTTCATCTCACATGGCTTGATGCTTTCCTCACACATGAATATTTATTTCATCACACATGGCTTCAAAGTAAAATTCCAGAAACGCAAACATGAACGGTACGGAAAATTTTCGGAAAGGTTTTCTAAAGAAGGAAACAAATTGGAAACATAGATGGATATCATGTGGGGGTGAATTCATACTAAATTGGAAGAAGTTGAATGTGGAGGTGAAGAATTAACATGTTTGGAAGAAGTTGAATGTGGGGGTGAAGAATTAATATGTAAAAAATTAAATAAAAAAGGGTAAAATTTTGAATTTTTGTTGGGGTGAAAGTATATGTGTTGGGGTATAGGGTAAAATTTCCCCGAGTTAGAGGTGTTAATTAAGCCCAAAGCACAAACCTCGTATAAAAAGCCCCCATCAAACCCCCTTTATTTTTTAGGAAATCAAACCTCTTTTATTGTTGGACCCTTGTTGAAATTGATTTGTTTGGCAATATCCCACTAATTTTTATTTTTTTTGTGAACTTAGTGTTAATGGTTTCAATGGCCACTAATTTTTTTTTTTTAAAACAAAATGGCCACTAATTATAATTATTATTTTTGAAAAAAAAAACAATAAAACCATTTATGAAAAAACAAATATTTTTAATTTTTTTATTATTAAAAGTCGCATCCACATATTAAAAAGAAATGAAAAAAAATTCCCAGCCACCACCGGAGCTCCGGCAGCCACCGGCCAACCACCATCGGAGTTTCGACAGTCATCATGTCGGCCACCATCCGCCATCAGATTTTCCAGAACAATTCCCGGTTCACCGCCGTGAACTGCCGCAGGTCGCTGGAGCTCCGGCGTTGCCCCAGATGTTGATCGAAACAGTTTTTCTAAAAAAAAAACTGAAAAAAAAAATCTCTTTGAAAATTGGGGCTTGTGGGCTAATGTTATATTTAGTGGGCTTAGTACTGTTGCATTCGGGTCTGGGGGCCAATTTTCTCTTGTTTTTTTAAGCCCCTTTACATGTGTGATGGGGCTGAAAATTCCAAACCACATCAAATTGACAACCCTAGATCGAGTAACCAATATGATAGTTTAATAGTTTTTTTAAAAAAATAAAATAAAAATTAGTGTGTCAATTCAAAAGAACCAAACTTTAACACCAACATCAATTTAATCCTAGAGGAAGATCAACTTAAGCAATCTCTCATAAAGGTTATTATCATGAACCAAATCAATGGATAATATCGTTGGAAAATTTGTAAGTGATTTTGTGCTCGGCCGTTTAATTAATCAATGATAACGTGTTACTAGATTTTTAATCTTTTCATTACATAAGAAAAAATAAAAGCAGGAAGGGGTGTGTGACACTAAAGTTAGATATATCAAAGGCATATGATCGTATCATGTGTAATTTTTTATTGAGTTGGCTTTAGTCTAAGGACATTTCTCAAAAAATTGGGAGACTTTATTTTTAATTTTATTTCTATGGTATCTTTATTTGTTTTAATGAATGGACGTCTTGAAGACCTTTTGTCTTCTTACCTATTTATCTTACGCGTTGAGTTTTTTTTCTTAGCCTCATTTTTTGTAGAGATTTTGTTCAAGATGTTCATACCATTTTTTCTTCTGGACTTCTAAATAATGCATGGGAAGACAATAGGAGGGTCATTATGGAATTCAAATTGCTAGAAGGGCTCCAAAAATTAACCATTTTTTTTTGTAGAGATTTTGGTCAAGATGTTCATACCATTCAAGGAGTTCTTAATACTTATAAAGCTACTTATGGACAACTTATCAATTTGGATAAATCAAAAATATATTTCGTCCTAAATGTACTTGATAATAGTAAAATCTTGTTTTAAGATTGGATGCAAATTGAGGATGTTGAGTGTCATTCAAACTATCTAGGACTACCTACTTTTGTTGGAGGATTGTACATACAAAACTACCAATAAAAAAATACTTTCTAATGAAATATAGGCTTAATTATTGTATCAGAAGTTAAATAACATCATAATTAAATGTACTTGTGAGTGAAGTGAATTTCAATTCCAACTAGTAAATGGCCAAATCAGAGCAGTATTCGAAAATAAGAATAACAATAATAGAAATCTGAGTTAAATTAAGAGTAATGGAAAGGAAAAAGGAAACAATAACTATTTCTAGAATTTAATATCACCATCAACATATAAAGGTTATTACTAACGCTACGAAAACCTAAAATGAACCATGGTTTTTGTTAGTACATGGTTTGTGGTTGTACATGCATGCAGTTAATATATTGATGCCTCTTGTTTTATTTCTCCTTTTTATTTGTGTGCATTTTTGTTAGTACATGGTTTGTGGAGAGTAAAAATTGATCTATTGTGTGGCATTTTTTGTTGTTGTTCACTTGTGTCTAAAATAATCTTAACTTGTCAGTGGAGCATGTGACTTGTGAGAAAAGGATCTCAAAATTTGTTACGCTGGTTGAGGTTGAATTTAGTATCAATTATTCAGAGCCAAACTTTCTTAAGCTTACTAGCTATTAAGTATCAACACAAAATGTTTTTGACTAGATCATAGATTATAATCATATTGTATGAGTATTCGTGGTTTTGATGCAAAGATGTTTTCATGTCTTGTAAAGGAATGAGGTCATAGCCGAATATTCATCTCTAAGGTTTTAAGTTAGAGAAATGATATTTGTACAACCATTTTTTAACAACTTTTGTGACAACTTTCTCTCTCATACTTACATTATATTTTTACTTTCTCTCTCTATTACTTTTGTTTTCGTGCCAATACATATTTTTCTTTATAAAAAAATGGTTGTCCATATGGTTGTCAATCAAATTGATGTTCAAATAACATTGCTCTTTTAAGTTATTATATTTCAAACTCATTTTTTGTTAGTAGTCGTGGTTTGTGTGGTTGATTTTAAGTGAATTGATTTTGAAAATTGATTCTAACTAAAAGTGAGTACAAGTAAAGTGAATTATGTTTGTCCACATTTATTTATATAAAAATAAGTTGAACAATAAATTTAAATGTAAAAATCAAATTCTAAAATCAAAAGCTTCAAATTTTCAGATTTAAGTTATAATCAATTTTAGAGGCAAAATTAATTTTATTCAAGAGCAACCAAATATGACATCTTTTTTTTGTGGTGGCCAGGATTCGAACATCGGACTTTGCTTATATTATGCATTGTCCATACCAACTGAGTTAAGCTCATAAGGACAGCAACCAAATATGTCTAAATCAATTTTATCTATCTACAAACAATTTTGGCTCCTCCAAAATGGAACCAAACACACTTATACCATCTATTCTAACTAATTATGTACTAATGCTATAGTTTAATTTCATGCAAAGGTTTATATGTTGAGCATTTGCATTGTTAATACAAAAGCTGAATTCCAACAATTAATCTTTCACAAGAGATGCTAGAAGAAGCTTGAGTTATAAAGAATCGAGTAAAGTTGGGTCACTATCACCATTCATATGTTATTTAGAAGTATTTGGGGTCACACATATCATGGAAATAAAGGTTGTCAATTCTTTCTTTAACTGAACATCGATCAATGGTTGATTACCATTTTCTTACTCTCTTTGCTACCGGACATAAGCAAAATTTATGTCCTTTGAAAATACAATACAATAGCACGATTTTGAAGGACTAGTTTGACTTCTTCACAAAAACAATACAATAGCACGATAAGATACCAGTATAAACTAGAAATTAATATGTGGTTATCCCAAAACATATGTATATATTGGTTTATTGGTAAACATGTGATACTATTTTTTAATATAGCTTGCAACTTGTAACTAACTTTGTACATATTTGAAATCTGAAGTTTGAGATCTCTACATGCAAAATTTGTGATGAATACAAACTGCTTATTAAATTACTACTTGAATGGATGAGTGAAATCACAATTGTTAGCTTTCCACCCTTGTAAATTATGAATACAAACAATCAAAGTACAAGTAGTGATAAGATTGAAAGGTTATAAAGTTCACAATTATTAAAACATCAACGAAAACAACGATGTCTTCAAACCAAACTAGAAAAATAACCGAACCCCTCCTAGACATCATAGTGGTTGAGTGTTCCATTCATATAAATCATATGAAAAATCTTTAGTTTTGGACTTGATCCATGATAAAACCAAAAGCTTTACCATAGACACCAAAATCAAGAATATTATAGATACTCAATGTATATGATAGAGGCAAATTAAAGAGCCAATAATTAGACACCAAAGTCATCATATACAAATTAATCGTTATAAAATTCAGTTAACAAGAATCTAACATGATAAGGGCCGAAAGTCAATGAAATATTTTATGGACATAACATAAGGTGAAGATTACATCATGAAAAAAGCTCCAAGTAAACACAATTGAGTTGTCTAGAAAGTGAATTGAATTTCAATAGCAACTAGTTTTTGGACAAATCATATATAACAGCAGTTTTTTTATTTGTTACAAAACCATAACAACAGTTGAAAATGAGTTTAATAATGAGAAATGTAAGTTAAATAAAAAAGATTAAGAACTATTTCTAGAATTTAAGATCATCAGCATACATAGATCTAGTTCTCCTCCTTCTCCACCTCACCTTCTCCATATCCACCTTCTTTCTCTTTTTTCAAAATAAGAGACATGCACGAAGAAAAGAAGAAAGTGAACTGGAAAAAGGAAAGGTGGAGAAGAATGAATAACTGTCTCTCTTCTTTCTAGTTGGACCGATACACAAGAACCCTGTACAGTTTAAATTGAATAAAAATGAAAATAAAATTTAAAGAAGAGAAAATATTTTCTGTGATCCTTTCATTCTTCATTGCAACAACCACATAAATAGGGGGTGGAAGGAATGATAGTTGTTTGTTTGTAGATTTGGATGGGCTAATATTACAAAAGAGACCCTCAATTTGTTTTTAGTGATAGAGACCCTCAAACTTCTTCTGTTTTTCTGTTACGTACTTTCTAAACTTTATTTTGATCTTACGAAAGTTGTTAGGATCTATCAAAGTGAGAAGTGATGATGAATTAAAATTACAATACACTGTGTAGTTTTTTTTTTTATAATACACTTTGTAGTCTTTTGTTGTTGCATAATTGTGGTTTGTAAAAAAAAACTATGTGTTTACCTTCTAGTCCTCTCGAACGGCTGTTCTTAGGAGGAACTCATTTAACATTCGAACTCAATCGGTAAATATTCAAAACAAAAAAATATTGTTGTTGGCATACCTTCAAATTAAAATAATAAAAAATTCACTAATTGGTTAAAATTTGTTTTTCTTTTTGTTATGCTTAATCGTAAATAGATAAAATATATTTTGACATACTATTCTTTTAGTTTATTTTCTTGATAAAATAAGTATTTGTAATTTACTGATAGTTATGTTTTAATTTCCAATGATATTTTCATTCTTGTTATAATTTGATAATAGTTTTATTTATCTTTGATTTTGTTATTATTTTTCTATTGGTCTAGTGGCTAACAAACACTCAAAAAGCCACAAAAGGAGAAATTGCGGATATCAGAGAAGGAACCCTAAAACCCTCGTAAAATATCATCGGACGCAAATCACTGGATTGTAAGTTAGAATAATGAAACAATGTTGCTTTGTTTTTAAAGGAAACCTGCATTTTCTCTTTTATATTTATATCCATTTATATATAGGGAGATTCAGGCTCAAAAGGATTCTCAATTTTCAATGAAAGAGCTTAATTATGATTTATCCTCCTGATTGTCACCTTGGTGTATTTGGAAAGCCACCAAAATTCCATACCCACGCAAATCATCAATAGTATAAATAATGAAATTATAAAGAAATAAATAAATAAAATTTATACCTCACATTTGAAATTGAATTAAACATTATCTTTATCTTAACATTTATTTGAACTAATTCGAAGTATCATAAGCTCCCTTAAAAAAAAGTATCATAAGCTAATTAAATAGATTGGCCAAAGATTTGAACTAATTTGTTTAAGAGAGGATTGTTAGGAGCAATTATGTCCTTTATTTTTTGTTTGAGGGATTCACCAAATTATGTCTCAAAACCTTGATTATATCCAATAATAAATTTCACTCTTCTGGATGCTGACCGAAAGCCTTTAAAGCTTGAAAAATTCCTTAGTTTATACTACTTCCGTCTTTAATTATATGACATTTTTTAGAATACATTTTTGTCTCTTTTTATATGATATCTTTGTTATTTTTAACTACATTAATTATTTCTTTACTTACGTACTTCTATTTATTATACATCTTTTTTTTAATCAACAATAAATAACATGTTAAAAACAGAAACTAACTCTCTCTTAAAGGATAAAAAAAAATTGTAAAATTATAATGATTACAAACAACTTTAATAGAAATATCAATTTTCTTAGGGTGTGTTTGTTTCAAGTTTACCAAATTTATTCCTAGGAATAACATTCCTTGGAATATAAAGATGAGAAATTTATTCCAAGGTATTTAGAAAAAAGATGTTTGGTTAACATTATAATATTCCAAGGAACCTTAAAAATAGGGTTTATAATAGGTAATTACACATAATTTTATTCTCATCTTCATGGGAACTT
>Ga0315915_1002592_pt1 | contig 22854 bp, 10 predicted proteins | sample MpolbnodulesMG_FD_207738 | JGI IMG/M metagenome (GOLD analysis project Ga0315915, IMG submission 207738) | Medicago polymorpha root nodule microbial communities from Los Angeles, California, United States - branched nodules | ecosystem: Host-associated > Plants > Roots > Nodule | place: USA...
CATCAATTACTAGTTATGCATATGCTTGGTTCCTAATTTTTGTACTACTGTATTGCTAGCCAATAGAGCTGGTACTCTCTCTGATTGGTTGTTAGTTTGTTTTTGGGGTAACCCCCTTTTCATCATAAAAGAAAATGAAAAGCCTAAAAACATCTTCCTCTAATTCTGCAAAAGTATAAGATGTCAAAAAAAAAAAAAATTTAAGTATAGATAAACTTTAGTTTTTAATACAGTTTGGTTAAGAGGGTAAAAAATTAATAAACTTCTGTGTTGAGCTCACATATTCTCATGATTATGATGTCAAATTATGTTTTCATTCTAAGGCATAATGTGCATGCATAGTTCCACTTTATTATGTTGACATTTCAAAAAAGAAAAATTCTTTACAACTTCAGATAATTAGCATTGTTGTTCACCTTAAATTCTTTGCGTCTGTCTAATGTTTCGATCACAAATAGGTAGTAAATATAGAAATACATTTACTCCATAGCTAAAGAACACCAACAACTTGCTAGCTAGCAAGTAGAAAAAAGACATTGCATTTTGAGGCAACGTATAAGGTGGTAACTGAAGTAGTAAATGGTCCATTGATCTGGTACTGTAATGAAGATAAGCCGTCTGATACATCACATGGTCGGATTAGATTTGCTACCAGTGGTAACTGAAACCATCGAAACTGCTATGTATTTGCAGATTTACTCTTCTTCTTTGCATTCATTGTTGATGATGAACTGGGTTTATAAGAAAATATGGTTAAAGCACAAGATGTTTGGTATCAACAACCTAAGTTCATTTTGATTTGAAACAATTTGGATACTTGGAAAGTCTCCTAAGCTGCAAAATTTTGCATATAAATATTGTTACTAAAGTGTTAGTAAAAGTAATTTCACTTCTATGGCGCGGTTGCCTCTGCAATGGAAATTATAAACCAGGTTTTGTAACATGGAACTAAAAAACAATTTGTGAAATGAAATGAGAGAGGCAACACCACTTGAACTGAAGAAAATAAAACTCTTACATAAAAGTGAGTTTGGTTTATATTGGTTAGAGATTAGTTAAGTTTTGACTGAACAAAATAAGACTCTTTCTTAAAGATGTCTTGCTTTTCCACTGTACTTATAGAAAATTACTTAGCTATCTTTATAGAGGGGAATATTGGATTTATGAAGAGAAGATAAGATAAGAAATGAAGGTACAAATCTTGCTAATTTGGTAGAAACTAGGGATTTGAAGTAAAATGATCTCAAAGGTTTCATGTTAAAACTCCAACACCTACATGCAGGAACCTCCTGCAAATGTAGCACAACCTTGTGATCAAGTAATATGGTGGTAGAATAATCAAAGAGAAAATCAAAAGGATGATTAAGAAAAAGTGGTTGCATGAACTGGTTATTCTTACAAGAAAAAAAGAAATGTTCTAATAAGAATATCATCCTTTAAATTCTTATAATCAAACAACACAGCTATTTTGCAACCCATAAGAATTGATTGAAAACTTAAGAAAATCAACTAAAAGAAAAGCTTGTCGAAATTTATGGAGATAATTAAATCGTCAAAAATAAAAATAAAAACATAGAGATTAAGAATCTAACGTCTCAAACTGTCATTGAATCTTGGTTCACACATTTCTTACCATGTTGGTTACTCTTTATCCCTTAGCTCAAACCGGTTGAACTACCCAAACCCCCACAAAAGGTTCATAGATATTACCTGGCTTGAATTTGGAAACTTCATGCCTTGGCAATTCAGGTGGAACAGGACTATTACTCATAAATTTAGTTCAAGAAGACATCAGTGTCTTGAATAGTCAGTCAGGAATGTTGTAGCCACACTCGTCTTTCCGGTAGTCCCTCTAGAAACCACAACAAGGTTACTTAAAAGCAAGGCGACACGGTGGCACTGAACATATGAGTAGTTCTGTAAATTTTCTCGTCGAGCTCATGTCAATCATGTGATCAGCAACATCAAATACAACATAGCGACCATAGATGTGTCCACTTCATGAATGCGCCAAACTTGTGATTGTAGGCTAACGTGATCACATTTTTTTTCCTTTCTTTGTTTATCGAATCAATATTAACTTCTTTTTTAAATAGCAACTTAGAACCCTGAATTCCAGTTCTTCAAGTTAAGGTATAATTTGAGTTTGGAATTACAAACAATGTGAAGCAAACAAGTGCCTGAGTGAGTGATTAGTTTACGATGCCTATAGCTTGATACCTCATCAAATGGCATGCGTACTTTGGGATAATCGAGCCAACACTTAAGGTTATACTTCTTCAGCTATCTATTATAAGCAAAAACAAATATTTTTTAAATTTACTGAATAACTATGTATTTGGTCATTATAGACAAAATACATAAGCTTATCAATGAATATAAGTGATCAGAGAAAGTTTTATTCAGATCAAGCGTATAACCTAAGTAGGGATACGTTGGCAAGTCAGCCAACCGTACTGAACACATGTACCTTGTACAACCATGTCACAATTTGATTGCCATGATGAATTGATGATGTAAAACATTTTTTTTTTGAGAGAAAATAATGATGTAAAACATCTTTATTGATAGTACGCATAAAATTATATTCTATTTTAATTTTGAATTTTGAAATAAATCTTATCTTATTTTAATTATTTTTTAATAAATATTATCTTATTTTAAAATTTAATGGCTTAAATATATTTTTAGTCCTCATATTTTATTAAATTTTCAATTTTTTTCTCTCTATTTTATTTCCAGCAAATTTGGTCCCGTCATTTTGTAAATTTTGGACATTTGGTTCCTCTATGAAATTGGAGGAAAATTGAACTAATGCGGCAAGTCATTTGATGAGGTGGCATTAATTGAGTGGCTAAATTGGATGTCACCTAATTTTTTTCCATGGAATAAAGATTGATTGAAACCCTTAATGTGTGACCACCCTTAAAGATTGGTACACCCTTTTGTACCACTATGTAAAATTTCAGTTAATCAAATATATGGTATGTGTGACCACATTTTTTCAGTTGCGTGACCACTGTTTAGAAGATAAAAAATGTGATCACGCAATAAAATGTGTGTGACCACTATTTTTCCACTTAGTTAACCAAATAAATTCTGAAAAACTAGTGGTCACACAACTAAAAAAATGTGGTCACACAATCCATATATTTGGTTAGATGAAATTTATTTATGAAATTTTAATTTTGATTATAAGTAAAAATGTAATTGTTTTTTTGCTTTCAAACTATAACAAATCAAACTAACCATGACTATCTATTGCAATGAAACCAACGATATAACAAAAAGATATAATCTAAATACTTATTTTTTTAATGACAGCAACAACAATCTTTATTATAGAAAAATTGTTGTTTAAGGGTATAATTGAGACAATGAAAAAGTAAGTATAGATACATTCATCTAGTTTGTTACACTTTTTAAATGATAAAGGAAAAAAACTGAACATTTGTGTTTGTTACACTCTTATTTTAATATTTAAATTTATTCTTTTCAATTTGTTACATATATTATTTGTATTGAAAATTGAGGGCATTTTGAAAAGAGAAAAAACCAACCCAAAAGAACTTAAAAGAATTATTTTCTTTATATATAGTATAGATTTAACTTTCGTATAAATAGTTTTTTTTTTAGAAAAGTTTTTGTTTTTGTTACGTAATCTAAACTTCGACAAAACTAAATATATTTTCTATAATAATGGTTGCATTAACAAATATGTTCTTCTCTTTTCTTCTATAGGAAGTAACAAACATATACGATCTTCTCTTTTCTTTTATAGGAAGTAACAAACAAATATTTTATTCAGTTTGTTTGTTCAAATCAAATCTTTATTAGATTTTGTCGATATATGTTATATATAAAAAATAAATATATACTATAGTAATATAAAAGTATCTACCCCTTTTCTTTTAACTAAGGTTGTTACTATTTCTCTGAAAAAACTAGGTTGTTCCTCTTGAATCTATCCTTGTCTACGAAGGGTTCTCGAAGAGCTTAGCATCATCCACAAACTAAGGTATGTATTTATGTTCCGTTTCATGTGTTTTTTTTTAAGTTTAGATTAAACTTTGCCGTGTGATATTAAAATTTATTCATGAGAAGTAATTCATATGTTTTCTTATTTAGGTGACGATCACCATCTTTTTGACAATGAATATAAGTGAAAAGGTCAAGAATGTGTGTTTTGAGAATACTAGGGAGTTACCTGATTGTGTCATGTCTTATATATTTTCAAAGTTAAGTATGAAGGATTTGGTGAAAACAAGCACATTGTCTAAAACATGGATTCATGAATGGGGATCAAGGAAGAACCTCAACTTTGATATACATAACATGTTTGGTGGTAGTAATCGTTTTTATTTTGATTTAGAAGAAGAAGATTCTCCACATTTTAGAGTAGTAATCAGACCTGAATTTGTGGAAAAAGTGAATCAATTCATGTTGAATTATGAAGGTGCCAATATTGATTCCCTAAAACTGAATTTTCCATTAGCTGATGATTATGGTTGTGTAATTGACCGATTGATTTCCCAAGGAATTTCTAAAGGCGCCCAAAGGATTGAACTTCTTTTATCATACAAATCTGCGGATAATTATTCGATTGAGCCATACAGATTTTCCTTATCAGAGAATGATTGTTTGAAATATCTACACCTGCAAAACTGTCTTATATCACCACCTATGAACTTTTCTAGACTAAAAAATCTTTCAACTCTTGTGTTGCATCTAGTTGTTATAGAGAAACATATGCTTTTGGGTCTATTTTCTAACGCCATCAATCTTGTAGACCTCACACTTAACAACTGCGAATTTGATTCTGACTTAAACATAACTAGTCCAACACTCTGTCATTTGAACATAGTCGATCATAGCCGCCATCTGCGTCGTGCTCCTCCACCTAGGCATTGGAAGATAGATATATTTGCATTAAAGCTCTTATGCTTTGAATATAGTAGTAGAGATGGTACATTTACATGTAATAGTATCAAGGCTCCTAAGTTATCAAAGTTTTACTGGAATGATTTACCAATGCCACCTGATACATTATTAGGCATTCAGAAATTAAACCTAATGCCACCTGATGTGTTTTGTGGAATAGAAAACTTGACAAAAATTGTGTTGGTTCAAGTTCTTGTGCCAAAATATTTTCTGCCTAGTTTGTTTTCTAAATGTCATCAACTTGAGGAACTGACCTTATGGAGATGCACATTCGAGTCTTCCATCCATATCATCAATCCAACGTTGCGTCGTTTGAATATAGTTGACTTTTACAGAGTTTCTTGGAACTTAGACATTGATGCATTGAATCTAACTTCCTTAGACTTTCGAGGTCAGATGAGGATATGTTCTATTAAAGCTCCTCAATTATTGAATCTTTTTTGGAACGTAACTAGGAATGAAGAAATCCCACATGCCTTTGATATCATTGCAAGTTTACACCAGCTTCAGAATTTATCCATCAACTTGAGTCATTCACAGGTGAGTTGAATTTTTCTTTTAGAGAAGACATTCTTGTATTGAGGTTAATTAATTGTTACTTCTTTTGGTGTGACAGATAACCATTCTTCCAAAGAGTTTGGGTCCATTTCAATATCTTAGAAAATTGGAGTTGTTCATCAGTGATGAAACGCCTAACCATGATTTCTTCAGGATTTTAGATATTGTTATGGCTTCACCGCGTCTCCAAGAACTCTGTGTCACAGTGAGTTATTCATTCTAGTCTTTTTATGTATTTCTTCTGATTTTATAAATTGAAGTTGTGTATTTACTTGTAGTTGGTTTACATGTGATTTTACTTTCATTTTACGAGCACCAAAGTGATTTGTATATGTACTATGTTAAAAAATAAAGCTTTTACTTTTGAACAAAAAGTAAAACCAACATTTTATGATTTACAAAAAACTCTATCTCAGTGAAAAAATCTCGAATAAATTACGTAGTGCAATATGTATTCTCATTGCTGTCCTTCTTTTTACAGATTAAAGATTTACATTTGGTCTCCGATCATAAGCACATGAAAGAACCTGAAAGATTTTCTCATAACGAGTTGAAATATGTTGAGTTTCGTGGTTGTGAATGCAAGGCATTTCAAAATCTGTTAGATAAACACCTTTGGGGAAATATGAATTCTTCTTCTAAGAAAATTGCTTTCAAGCCTTGTGGTAAATTCTATGTTGGTGCTGGAATATGGATTAAGGGTTATAGCAAGGACCATTGGCTTGGAAGAGGAGTTAATTACATGTGTGATAGACTTAGAGACAGCTTAATTAACAAACTCTACTTATCATTTTGTAGTATTGATTAATTTATTCTTTGACATAGACTAGTATTATTACTTTACTAGAAGATTAGATATCCTTCAAATTGGAGTTATTTGGGTATTTATATGAAGATGGATTGTCCAACACCACTTGAAAACTCATGATATTAACAACACTTATTTAGGGTTTAGGGTTTTGAACCCGGAAAAGTAAACCTTACGAACACTTATTTTGAATTTATCTCATGATATTAACAAAACTTATTTTGAATTTATCTCATGATATTAACAATTTTATTAGTTTCTGCATATTACCTTGTATATTTCAGAGTGTTTTCAGCTTATGGCCTTGTATATCTCACATAGTTTTTAGGCTGGCGGTGATTGAGGTATGCTACATCCCATTAATGTAATCTAAGTCAATAACTACTTTGTTTTTGCTAGAACTAATTTACTATTCTTAGGTATTATCTTACAATTAAATACTAGTTTTTAAACCATTTTTGTTTTATTTTTAATCTTTAACTATTTTAGATAAACAAAAATGACAATAACCACTAAAAAACTCACACACGTAATTGGAGGAGTCAAAGATTGAATTCGGTTACGTTGTACGTTGTAGAAATTTCAACATTTAATCAATTAAATTATCACTACCGAATTTTGTTGATCAAATGGCCGAATAGTTTAACTAAACTAGGGTTCAAACCTCTCATATCAATGTCTATGAAACCAACAATCGAGTTACACCAACGAAATATTGACTTTTTGACATTTTTTATTTTAACTTAACGAGAAAACGTGTAATATTTTCTAATGGTAACGGTGCTAAAAGAAAATCCCATTGAAATAATAATATAGAGTAAATAAATAAATAAAGTAGAAATATAGATGATGGATGATGTTGACCGCGTTAATGTTATGAAAATTGCTCTTCTCCAAACGGATCAAAATATCTTCTACGTGACTTAAGTTACGCAAGTGTTAAACTCAACGTTATTTAAGTCACGCTCGCTACATTGGTACATCGCACATGAGTTAAGTCACGTCGGTTATAACATCAGCATGAGTTAACCCATTGAAGATTATACTTCAACTTACTAGATGTGAGTTAACTCACGTGGAGTATTTTGATCAATTTGTATGAGAGTCATCGTTTTTAGTTGGGAAAAGAGCAATTTTCTATTGTTATTTCCCTTCTCATCTAAGTTTCGTTTGTTTCCGTTCATTTCATTATTCTATTTCTTCAAAATCTTTACTACTCTCACTCTCCAAAATCCTCATTGAGAGCAGAGAGAATGGTTCATCACTGCATATCCAAATCCCCATTATATCTTCCTTCCCACAAGCTAAAAATCACTTTCTGATTTATGTGCTCTTCTGGGTATCTCCTTTTTCCATTCCACAGTTTTCTCTTTCTTCTTCTTTTACTACTTTTCTTTCTCTTCACTATACCAATGACTGTCAGCTTCAGCTTTCTACATCCGGTGCGTTTCATTGTGATTCCTTGTTGTTCATTCATCAACATCCAACATTTTTCTAACCTTCATAGTTTTTCTTTATTTGAGGTGATTACTTCGTACATGCAAGGTTGTCAAAATCGGGACTTTACTTCAGGTTGAAAGGGAATAGCAAAATCGGTACTCGTAAAATCGCAATCTAAATCGAAAGATTTTACTCAAGGACTTTTGTAGAATCAATATAAGAAATAGTAAAATCCCAATCAAAATCGATGGACTTTACCAAAAAATAATAATACTAAATATATGTTATAAATGGTATATAGTCATAAATGACTTAGTTTATAAGAAATTGTAAAATTGCAATCAAAATCGATGGATTTTGCCTATTATAGGATTCTACTATGGATTTGAGTCGTTGAAGTTGAAGAAAGTTGCAAAATCCTGGATTTTAGGATTTATGTCAGGATTTTGACAACAATAAATACATGGTTGTTACGTAAAAAAAGGTAATAACGTGGTCGTTACAAGTATATTTATTTTAATTACGTAACTACTAACCGATAATAATTTTTTTTTAGTGAGCTAATAAAAATATTTTTAAAAGAATATACACAAATAACGGTCATCAGTGAGCAGAATGAATTAGCAGAAAAAAGAAAAGGTTGAATTAGCAGAAAAAAGAAAAGGTGATGATTTTTTTAACCAAAATAAAATGAAATGGAATACTTTTCGAAATTGGTAATTTTTTTTTACTGATTCAGAATAGGTAATTTTAAGCCTAACGAGTAACAACTTTCGATAAGGTCGTTACATAGTTGCTTGACATAGATATACAAGTATACACAAGTAACGACTATCAATAAGCAAAACGAGTACCCCGTAAGCTGTAAGTACATTTCAGTTGACAACGATATGACACGGAATGATTTCCATTAAATTGGTCATTCTATTGTTTGTCTATGCATCAAATCGATCTCTAAATTAGTAAAAAAAATACCATCAAATAAATCCTTGAATTATCACAACATATATCAATATGATCCTTTGGTGCTTATATTTGAACAAAGTAAAAAGTAAAAAGACAGACACTTTGATTGTTGAAAATACCATCATAAGTCATACATTTGATGTTCATAAGTCATTACATAGCCAAAGAAGAACATTATATAGTCATCAAGTTATAAGTCTTACATTTGATGTTCATAAGTCATTACATAGCCAAAATGCATAAATTAAACAAATCTAAAAATCATAATTTAAACAAGCATCATTGCTTTGGAAATCCTAGGGTTGGGATAAACTCCATGTATTGAGGTTGAGTAGAAACAGATAACCCGTAACTTGGATACGGAACTCTAATAACTCCAGGAGCAGTTGGATTTTGTGGAGCAGAACCCCTCACTGGTGTTTGTTTATGTATGTCATTTGAAATCACTTGTCCTCTCATGCCTTATCTCTATGTACTCATTCCCTGCAATAAAATCGATCAAATCAGTCCCTAGATTTTTAAAATTTTCAATCAAATCGATCCCTAAATTATTACAGTTACAATCAAATTGATCCTTAAATGAGGGGTAAAAGAGGAAAAACAGAAAAAATGACAACTGAAAAGTAAAAACTGCAATTTTTACCATTTCCATCAAATTGGTCCTTGTACACGTGGCTTCCTTGTTGACACGTGTACAGGACAACACAACATGCAAGAGGACACATCATCATCAGTAACGGAGTTTTTCGACGGATGGACCATTTTGATGGACGACTGTGAAATTCAGGGATGAATTAGACATTTCGCAAATTTTGGGGACAAATTTGGCTGATTTTTGAAAATTCAAAGACGAAGTTGGGTTATTACTCCTTTTATATTCTTCTGTATTTAACTTTAAGATTCTTTACTTCTACCAAATTCATCATCGTGCATCGTTCAACCCCGAGTCCCAATTCTAGGAATTGAAATTTTTTGAAAACTCATAAAGGTATTTACGAACTTTCCTTTCGTTGGCCGATTCTTTTCCTAATATTTTTATTTGAGTAGGGATCCTCTCCATTTACTTAAAATAAATGGAGATTATCATTTGATGAGAGATAGATAATAAAAAAAACGGGGGGTAAAAATCCTCTCCATTTATAAATTTCTCCATTTGTTCAATTTAGAGAGATAAAGACACATAAAAAGTAAAAAATAATTATTGATGGTGGGACCCACCACTTATTTTTTGTGTTTATCTCTCTCCAAATTGCAACAAATGGAGAAATTTATAAATGGAGAGGATCTTAACCCAAAAAAAAGTATATGATAGGTCCCAGTCCCACCACTATTAATTATTTATATATTTTTCAAACTTCATTATAAGTACATTTTTTAAAGGTTTTGCTAGAAGACACATTTTATGAAGGTGTCTTTTAGCAAGTTATTCTATGAACATTTGTTAAAAGACACAACAATTTTTATGAAGGTGTCTTTTAGTAAAGTTATAACTAAAAAGTGAGGTATAGGTTGCTATGCTATAATACACCTTCATGAGTGGCTTCTAACAAAACCCTTTTTTAAATTATGTAATTAATTATAATAATAATTTTAACGCATATACACAGATAACAATCATTAGTGAGCATACTGAATGAGCAGAATGAAAAAAAGTTGATATTTCTTTACCAAAATGGAATGGAATACTTTTCCAGAATAGGTAATTTAAAAAAATAATAAACGAGTAACAACTATCAATGAGGTCATTATTACATTAGTATACATAAGTAACAACCATCAATAAGCCAAACGAGTAAGCAGGAAGGTGAAAAGCTGATTTTTCAAAAAAGCCATGATTTTAAAAATTAAAAAAAATTAGGGTAGTTCATGGTTGTCATAGATGACTTACTCACTATTTTCTTTTTACGATTATTAAAGAAGTCATGGATGACACCTACGACTTTGTTTACCATTTCTTTTTTTTTTGAAAGTAGTCGTACTTTCAAAAAATAGCTAATAGATAAAAAAAATATTTTCCTTAAAAAAAAAGGTAAAAAATTATTTATCAAAAGAAATTAATATTATTATTACAAAATTTCGAATGAGATAAGATTCAATGAGGTTATTTATTTTTGCCGTAAGACTCCGTTTTTTATTGATATTATTGTCAAACTAAAATGTTAGTTGAGGTATTGTCTAATTGCTCTCAATTGTCATTCTTTTCTTGGGCTGACAAAGGAACTATATCCCTCAACTTTTGGATACTTAACTGCTCCAAAAAGTGTTAACTTTTGTATTTTGAGGGGCTTTTGAGCGCTACTAAACTAAGAAATGCATGAAGTAAATATAAAACATAAATGTAAAGGGATAAAAATGTGTAAATAGCATGAGTTTGATTGATTGTGTGTTAAATAAAATGTACAAGATGAGTCTTTTTAGAAAAATACTAGTCCAATACTCCCTCTGGTCCTATTTATAAGAAAAAGTTGACTTTTTAGATTCATTCAATAATTGATGTATTTAGCCTAAAAATAGACCGAATACATCAATTATTCAATGAATCAAAAAAGTAAATTGTTTTTTATAAATAGGACCGGAGGGAGTATTAGCCATAACGACATGGAAGGCAACGACTAGCCTCACTCTTTTATTCTTCTCTATTTTCCTTTAAGATTCTTTACTTTTACGAGATTCATCGTGGTGCATCTTTCAACCTCGAGTTCCAATACTAGGAGTCAAAAAACTTTGACAACTCAAATAGTTATTTACGATCTTTCCTTTTGTTGGCCGATTTCTTTTCCAAATGCTTTTATTTATCAAGAAAGAAGCTGGTTAATTCATAAAATGTAAGCGGAATAAAATGTGCAAAACAAACCTTGGCTCATAAGGAAAATGGAAGCTCAACGCTGTCCAAATTGGGGAAACCTCTGATTGTAACCCATCTTGGGGTTCTTCTATGAAAGCAACTCATTTTCTATCTGATTTCTAGAATTAGGACTCCTTTTACTCAATTAATTAACAACTTGTTACCCCTATATTCTAGCCTAGAGAATGTTCTTTTGCTTGCTCTTTAGAGGAGGTCATTAATCAAACACCAAGACAGTTTGCTTCATATTATAATCTAGTCCTAGCTCTTTGGTACGTAGTTCTATAGTAGTAATGGAATGGTCACTAGTGTTTTCACCTCATTTCCCAGCATTATTAAGAATCATATTCAAATAAAAAAAAAATTAGCTAGTCATCATTTTTATTGATATCAGCAAGATCATAAATAAGGTCATATGTTCTATATTTTTAATTATGATTGGAAATTTAGAATAGCCATAGACCCCAATAGCTTCATTTTTTATAATAATAATATACTACCTAACCCACAATAGTTCCATGAAATTAGCCTCAGTGCCCTTGACCAGCCTTGTCAGCAAGGTTTGCCAATTCAAGTGAAGGGGTATTTAGAAGTTCTGCTCCATATTGCTTATCTCAACTACACTATTTTCAACTTTTTGGATCTGAGTTGCTTGTTGGTTGTTTGTTGTGACCCCGGGTGTGAATAGACAAAGTTGAGCTACGTTTTGCAAGATCTAGATTTGGTGTGTTAAAAAAATTAAGGTCTAAGGTTGATATGTAATCTTTCATAGACTTATATTTAGGCTTGATATTGGCCTTATAAAGCATATAGCCAGGTAATTTAATATATGTTTAAAATATACTAATGAGATTAAACTCCTTTAATATGAGATTTCAGAAAGATTGACTATACATGATATCCTATTCAATTCTAGTTTATTATAACACATTTAAATATGCAAAACCCATTTGGGTTTGGCTTGAGATCCCACAAAGTCTCAGGTTCGATTCTTTTCGTTACTGATTTCGATAGGTTAGGTTATACATAGCTTTATTCTGACTTTAAATATGGCCCCCACAAATAGATAGTAAAATTTGATCAATTAGATTAGTCAGTCTTTAAACCGAATATCGAGTTTTAAAAAAACATTATGAGGTAGTGCAAATGTCTAAAATTTGAGTCTATAAAAAAAAAATTAAATAATATGTAATTTGTTATGTCAAATAGAAAAAAGAAACATTTATAAAAAAAATATGAAATATAGATAAGATGATTAAAGTGAAAGAAAAGAAAGTAAAAAGAAAAAAATGTTGAAGAATATAAAGAAGCCAGAAAATTAATACTAGAAACTAAGATGATATTTCATCTTTAAACTTCTTAATAAATGGCCTTAACATTTCCCTTAAGTAAAAGGACATGGTTACTCTTGTGTAAAAAATTAAGGTGTACAATAATAAAAACAAGACCATTAGTAACTTTCCCTCAAAAAATAAAGACCATTAGTAACTTTTTATACAAGTAGACATTTTCTCCTTACTTTCTTTCCAATTGGGAAGAAAGCGTTTTTTGTGGGGAGCCTGCTAAAATAAACTATTCCTTCCAACTTTTTAGGAGTTCCAAACTTTGGATTCTCAATTTTCAAAAACTACGGATTCTCAATTTCAATACTCCCTCGTCCCGAATTGTATGTCATTTTAGAAGAAAAAAAATTGTACCAAATTATATGTCGCTTTACAATACCAATGAAATATTAATATTATTTTTCCTATTATATTCTTAACTATTTATTACTCTTTCTTCTTTCAATTTTTTCATTTATCTTTTCCATATCATTTATTAAGGACAATTTTGTAAAATAACTCATAATATCTCTTTCCCACACAATATTAACTACATTTCTTAATATGTGTGAAATACCCATAACTTCATACAATTTGGGACGGAGGGAGTACTACTATTGTTATATAAGCATAACTACTCTTCTTAAAAAATTTAAATATGTTTTTGGTCCCTATAAATATATCAACTTTTCGTTTTAGTCCCTCTAAAAAAATTAGAATTTTTCAACAAAACATGAGTTTAATATGAATTTTTATATTTTTTACGGTTAAAAATTCATATTTAATTTGTGTTTTGTTAAAAAATTCTAAATTTTTTGTAAATTTTTTTTACAATATTCTACACATTTCTGCTCAATTTCATTAAAAAAATATAAAAAATAACTTGAAAATAGGGACTAAAAGTAGTAATTGAAAATTTTATAGGAACTAAAGGAAAATTTTAGCATATTTAACCCTAAAAAAATAGCTGGGCATAACTAACTATTGTATGTAAAAAATAACTTTTCGTACGGTACACAATTTCATATACTTTTGTATTCTAATTTTCACTCACTTAAAATGATAATTGAGTGATAAAAACTTTATCCTATAACCTTAAGGTGTATAATTTTGATGTGGCAAATTGTGTGCCTAATTAGATGCTCATCTCAAAATATGTTGTATTTCTCTATTAAGGACAAAATTAACCAGGCCTACTCTTAGCCATATCACTATTTTTCAAACTCTTTTAAGAACAAATTATATAAATGTGTGGATGAATCACATTTCTCATTTCTTCAAATTACAAATGAAAGAATGTGTCATTTGCTTATTGAAATCCTCTAAGAAAACGTTGTAGTGTAACACTTAAATTAACAACGGTTCAACATCTTATAAATGAAGAGAAAATAGTTTTGTTCATCCCTAAATTTATAACGAATAGTCATAATAATTCTTCAAAGCAAAGAAATTATAACATAGTTTTTGATTATGCATCTTGTTAGTCAAAATAGTCTCTAATATTATATTTCCATTAACGTCCTGGCATTGGAGTTTTTTAACAGTTGAAGCGTGATGTGTTAACGTGCGAAGGGTTAAAATAAGGAGTATACATGAAAGACGTAAAATCTCTTAAGAAAAAATAGAAGCATTTGTTTCATCATAAACTATTTTGATTAATGAAGTGTATAAATTGTATTTTGTTATTTTGTTACATTGAAAGAATATTGCACTCTTTCCATCCCATTTTAAATTACCTGATTTAAAAATGTGTATTCTTCACGTAACATGTTTTGATCATCTTTTTCCACTCATATATAAAGACAAAATATAACATATAATATGTTGTTGAATTTTTTCCGATAAATATTTTTAAAATATCAAATTTTCATAGTTTTTTTAATAAATTATTAAAGATATTTAAATTTAAAATTGTGCATTGACATAATTAACAGGGCCGTTCCTATGAAATAGGAGGCTCGGTTCTGTTTTTAAAATAAGCCCCAGTAAAATTAAAACGCAATTCTTTTTATGTAGCTAAGCTTCATTAAAAAATTAGAATCAGAAGAACTTTTAAACACGAAACAAAAGAAAATAAAATTAAGTGAAAGAGATGTGAAATTTACCTAACGGTGTCGTTTGGAATGACACTCTTACGTCGTAGGAAAGGGGAAAATAAATGGTTTATGCGAAAAAGAAATAATTGTTGTGATTCTTTCAATGAAATAGTTTTTCAAATTGATTGATTAAGTGATTATTCAAATTGATGGTGGTTTGATAACATCAAATTCATGTCCAGAAATTAGAACTAGAGTCTAGAAAAAACTCATACGTTAAGAAAAAAAGTAACATATAATTTTTTAATTTAAGTGAGATTAGATATTATAATTCTTTTTGAGGCTCATAGTTTTTAGTGGCTCGGTTCGGTAGCGCTTCTCGCACTCTCCAAAAGTCCAGCCGTGATAATTAATAGAGTAAAATATGTCTTATAATATGAGAGGAGAGTATATTATTGAAAAAAATTAGTACAAAATTATCATTAAATATTAGTTGTCGTAGATATACAATACACAAGCAGCTTGGTACCGGTAATTCCCCACACCTACAGTTGTACTATTTGTTTATCCCTCCTCGCCTAGTCTGACACGAATATTTTCTTCCTCCACCACCAAATTTGTTTTTCTTGTTTCGCTACGCATCGCATGCTGCCCCGTATGCAGTGCATGCCATCATTACCTTGATTTCATGCTGGCCCACCTCTTCACATACAGACAAATAGTACAACGGATTTTGGTGTTTGTAATTGTGAGCCTAAAAAGGCAACTTTTGATTGTTTTCTTTACTAGTACTTTTTATGATTGTAATTGATATTTTTAAATTTATTTTAAGCAATTTGTAAAAATAATAATATGATATATAAAGCACCAAAATGCCATGACATGCAAAAGTAAGTTGATATCTAAACATTTAAATGGTTCATGAGTAATTAAATTAACAAGCTCTACTTAATCTTTTCACACTAATTCTTTTTTGTTTTTGCAAAAATTATTCCCTCTCTCTTACATTCCTCTTTTTCCGGAATGTCATGATCCACGATCATAGGCTAAGCGAAAGAATCGCACATGCTCTTCCGATCCTACTTAGAGCACCTCAAATAGTCAGCTTTTCTTTTGGTTACTTTGTGTCTTGAATCAACTCACTCATTTTTAATTTTAATGGTAAACCTTAAAAAAAAACTCATATTGGGTTCCACAACTTTAACTCAAATATTAATATTTAATTTTATTACATCTTAAAATATTAATTTCAGTATTTTAAATTAGGCTAAAATATGGTTTTGCTCCTTGCAAATATGTCTCGCTTTGGTTTTAATCCTTTAAAAAAAAATTAGTTTTTGGTCCCTGCAAATATGTCTCGTTTTAGTTTTGATCTCTGACCCAACTTTTGTGATGATTTGTACACGTGGCACATGATGACTGAGAAAAAAATAGTCCCTGCAAAATATTTTGTTTTTGAAAATAGTCCTTCTATTTTGCAGGTACCAAAAACTAAAAAAAAAAATTACAGGAACTAAAACCAAAACGAGACATATTTTTAAGGACTAAAACCATATTTTAGCCTTTAAATTAATATCAATCTAAAAAAAACTTGCGGTATATATTAAAAAAATATAACCATTCAGATTTATAAAACAATGGTAACATAATTTGATATGTGCTGAGTCAAAAATTTGATATTGGCTACAACTAGCAACATAAAACAAAATACATCACAAAAAAAACGTAAAACAAAGTAAGGCAGATATTGTTTTTTAAATCAAAGTAACAATGAAGTTTGAGTGAATCATCAAATTCGTCCCTGAACTTTCACGCGTCGGTCAATTCTGTCCTTCAATTATGTGAAATATCAATTTAGTCTCTGAATTTGTCAGACGTCCATCGAAAAGATCCCTCCGTCCAAGTGCTCTGTTAGCCATATTGAGCTGTCGCCCTGCATGTTGTGTTGTCTTGTACGCATGGCAAGAAGGAAGTCACGTGTTCAAGGACTAATTTGATTTAATTGGAAAAAGTTGAGTTTTCACTTTTCAGTTTATTTTTTCTGCTTTTCCCATTTTGCCCCTGCATTACCCATACATCCTTCTTCACATTTCAGAACATCAAAAACGTCCTTGACCCTTCTTCTTCCCGCTAAAACTTCCTCCATTTTCACCCCTTCAAAATCATCATCATCTCCGGCGATTCTGACGTTTTTGAAGTTTGTGTGTTTGGCTGTGATTAAAGGTAACACCTTTCCTGTTGTTTATCAAATTTTTGTGTTCGTATTCACCCTGTTTTTTGTCCGTTTTTTTGTGTTTTCGTTTTAAGTTTTGATCATGTTGTTTATTTTGTTTCTGCGATCGTTGATGCTCGCCTTGTTCTTTGTTTGTGTTTGTTGCGTTTTTGAGACAGTTGTTTTCAAGGATCAATTTGATATATGATTAAACAATCCCGGGACTTATTTGATGGTTATGTATATAACGTAGGGATCTATTTGATAGATAGAGAAATAATTCAGGGACTAATTTGATGGCAATATTATTGTAGTAAGATTACATTTCTCAATCATCTTCAACCTCTTTTCATTAGTTAAACCAACCTTTGGCAAAGGGCAAGCATAGAATGGCCTTCCTGGATTTTTTGAAGTATTGAATTTTCTAACAACACAAATTGTAGGACACCAACATTCAAGCACTCTCACAACACCATTAAACTTGGAGCTTGAAGATGAAACTTGACTTTCATAACCGTTTTTTCCCATATTCCCACCCCGCATCATTTCAGATTCAATTTCAATAGTTTTGCTTCAAGAAATTTTGAGGATTTTGGCTTTCAGATTCAATACGAAAAAAATTATTGTTTGAAGTTTTTTGAATTGGGGAAGAACTGTACCACTTATTATTGGAGGAAATTTTCGTGATTAGAGTGTAGATTGCAGATTGTGTAATTAGGTTTTCAATTTTATACAATTGGGGAAGAAATAACTGTTGGGGAAGAAAAGAGCCATTTAGGAAGAAAGCCAAAACATTTTCTGCAAATCAATCAATTTAGTCCTTCGAAATGTTTGTTATTATCAGCCAAATTAGTCCCTGCCTATGTGGCGTCTGACATGTGAGAGGTTAACGGCCACATCAGCCCCGTTAACGCTCCGTTTGAACAGAAGGACCAACTTGATTGACATTTAACAAATTTAGGGATTAAATTGATATTTCGCATAATTGAGGGATGAAGTTGGCCGACCCGTAAAAATTCAGGGACGAAGTTGATGATTCACTCAATGAAGTTTGGTTACTTTCTGAACGCACGGTACTTCCAGGGTGGTGTACTCCAATGATAAGTATTGCAAAATAACTCACCTTTTGGAACTCCAAGCTGGCGGACCATTGCAAAATAACGCCACTGGAGTTGCTCTTAGAATTTAAAACAAAATACTACTTCATCATTTACATGAAAATAAGTTTTTGTTTTTGAAGGGTACAAGAAGATAAGATAAGTGATCACTTTGTTATTTAATAGATTGACAATGTCGAAATCGTTATGTTGAACACCTTTATTTTCTTTGAATATGAGGCCTTGTGCCATGAAGTATTCATATCAAATTAGCGAGTATAAAACACAAGAGATTTTTGCAAATAAAAATCTAAGGTATTGACATGATGTTGTATGCTTGAGATTTAGTAGCGTGCTACTCTTTATGCCTTAAATTCAAATATTTCAAGCATCAATAATTCATGTATTGAGTTTGTTCATATAAAGCTTTGTTCGGCCTTCTTGACGAGGAAAACAAAAGGTTTGTTCTGCCTACAATTAAACTATTGTTACCGGATGGTAGAGCTGGTTTCAAATTAGTTAATTTTTAAATCTGATACCGAATTTCCAAAAAATAATACTCTCTCCGTCCCTCAATAGATGACTTAGTTGACAATATAAATTGTTGACTTAACATATTTTGACCATATTTTTCTACTAATTCACAAAGATAAATAATAACATGTAAGATGTTGTTGGATTCGTCTCGATGAATATTTTTAAAATATTAAATTTTCATAATTTTTTTAGTAGAGAATTGAAGATATCAAAGATAAAACATATGTATTGGTACGTGTGTCGGAGTCAACTAGATCATCTAATATGAGACGGAGGAAAGATTGATAGTTGGAATTTTTCTTTTTTTAAATAATGACTTTGAAAAGTGTTTATCTGTTTGTTATAATTTAATAAAAAAAAATGTGGATATGAAAATAAATCTAAAATTAGAAGTTGTTGAGGAAAGTTTTTAATATCATTTTCAATGATGAAATCCTTTAAAATTATTTTGTTTTTCGCAAACAAAGACGAATAAATGAATATATGAGTAGGGCCCACTCTAACAATAAAACAGACTAACAAACTCTCACTCCCCCAGAGTCTCTGCGTTTTCTTTAAACTACGAAAAAGATGGTGAAGAATACTACGGTGGTGCTCTCATTGCAGGTTTATACATTTACTTTTCTTTCTTTCTTCTTCTTCTTCTTCTTCTTCTTCTTCTTCTTTCTGTTGCTCTTTTTTTCGTGATTCTTTTGTTTTGCTCATTTTCTTTGCATTTTTGTGCTTTTCTTCTTCATTGCAGTGAGTATCTCGTTAGCTGTTTTGTGGTTTTTTTTCTATCTACTGTTGAACAATGGAGTCGAATCTGGAGGATATTGATGCAATATGGTTTCAGAAGAAGGTATCTGAGATTTTCGGGAATACTAAAGTTGATGAATTGTTAGACATACTTGGTGGTGACTATGATGATATGGAAGTGAAGAACAGACTCTTGCTATGTATGAAAAATGAAGCTTCACACTTTGTTCATTTTCTGTTAAGGAATAGATTCAAGATTGGCCTAACAAAAGTGATGAAGAACTTGAGCTTAGAGGTGTGTTCTTTGATTGTGTTCTTTCGATTTTTATTTTTCAATTGTTCTTTTCGTTTTGATTATTAACAACAATTATTTCTCAGTCTTCTCAAGAGGTTTGTATCGCTGCTACACCGACTGATTCTTCTTCTGAGGTGTGTGAGTTTTTTCATTTTTCATTTTCTTTCCATTAATTTTTTTGTTTCGGTTCAAAAAAAGTGATGGTTGTGGGTTTGTTATTAACTTTATTTTGGGTGTGTACGTGGTTTGTTTAATTTAATTTAAAAGAGTATGATTTTTTTGGCAAGTGAAAATAAGCTCTGTTATTATTTTGCAAGATACTGATTTGTTAATAATCTTTTTGTTGGGAAATGATTTGTGATTATTAAAGCCACAACCTCAAATTAAGTTTTCATTTTGAGTGATTGATAGGATTTATTTTAATGGTCCCTCAAAAAAAAGGATTTATTAAACACCCTTATTAATTATAGTTAATAGAGTAGTTAGATGATTGAGCTGTACTAATGAATAAGGTTAGGTTAGTGGAAAAGAATAATTTGTTTGTATTATATAATGGTAAAATAATTTGAGAAAAAGTAAAATAGTAAAGAGGATTAGAGGGAGGGAGTAATTTTTTTTTGTACATTTATTACTATTACTATGCTTATTATTGAAAAAAATATTTGTCAGGAGGATTACGTGAAGATTTCTGCCATGCCTGATTGGGCACAACCAGCTTTCAAAGGCATGACCCAGCTGAATAGAGTGCAGAGCAAAGTTTATGAAACTGCTCTCCTTAAGCCTGATAATTTGCTGCTTTGTGCCCCGACTGGTTCTGGAAAAGATATCGTTGCTGTTCTTACTATCCTTCAGCAAATTGCTCTTTACAGGAATCCATATAATGGTTATATAGATCACACTGCATATAAAATTCTTTATATGGCTCATTCAGAAGCCGTTGTGGTTAAGCTTGTTCGAATGTTGAGGAAAACTTTTGAAGATTATGGTATCAAGGTCGGGGAGATAAGTGAAGACCCATCACTGACTTGGGTACAGATAGAAGAGAGTCAGATTATGGTGACAACTCCTGAGAAATGGGACACTATTACACGTAAAATCCAGAATCATCGAACATACACGGAACAATTGAAGCTTATTGTCATTGATGATTGTCGTTTTCTCAGTGACAACAGAGGTTGTGTTCTTGAAAGCATTATGACAAGAACAATTATGCATACGAAGAACTGCATTCGGTTGGTGGGATTCTCTGCTGCTTTCCCTAATTACGTAGATGTAGCTCGATTTCTGCATGTTGATGTAAAAAATGGGATATTCACTTTTGATGACTGTTATAGACATGTTCCGATTACTCAGCGTTGCATAGGAGTAAAAGGAACGACAGAGATCGAAATGAACCGTGTATGCTGTGTTATGTCTGTAGTTGGAAAGCATCCGGTTATTGTATTTGTTCAGTCAATGGAGGAAATCGTGAAAACTGCAAGAGCCATCATAGATGTTGCAGTCACAAATGATACTATTAGCAGTTTCCTTAAAGAAGACAGTGCAAGTTGTGAGATTCTTTGTACTCGTACTGACCTTGTGAACAGCAGTGACCTTAAACATCTTCTGCAGTATGGTTTTGCTATTCATCATTCTAGTATGACGAGGACAGATCAGCAACTTGTTGAAGATCTGTTTGCTAATGGACATGTGCAAGTTTTGGTATCTGATAAATCTTTTGCCTGGGGTGTGAATCTCTCAGCCCATACAGTTATAATCAAAGGGACACAGATTTACAATCCTGAAAAGGGGGTCTGGACTGAACTGAGTCCACTTGACGTCATGCAGATGTTGGGTCGTGCCGGAAGGCCTCAATATGACTCTTATGCTGAGGGAATTATTCTTACTGGCCACAATGAGTTGAAGTATTACCTCTCCTTAATGAAGCAGGAACTTCCCATTGAGAGCCAGTTTAATTCCAAGTTAGCTGATCAGCTGAATGCAGAGATTGTTCTCGGCACCGTTCAAAATGTGACGGAAGCCTGCCTATGGGTTCGGCACAGTTACATGTATGACTGTATGTTAACGGATCCTTCTTCATATGGTTTAGGACCAGACGTCCTAGCCAAAGATATTGAGAACAACATTGAAGATTTGGTAAGTATGTTGCTGCTCTAATTTATCTTTTGGTTTTTATTACCTGAACTGAACCAATTAATGTGTAATTTTTTGATTGATTACTAGGTTCTTTATGCATGTGATTGTTCTTGTCATTTCTTTGATTTAAGCAGTAGAGTTGCACGAGAAAAGAACCAAATCTTATGTCTTTGAGAATTACCTGCTCTAGTTTTGGTTTATTTATTAGTAGGTTCCTTTTTGGTGGTGTCCAATCTAGTCATTGCTATGACTTAGTTCGAATTGCATGAATAGAAAACCAAATCATCAGGGAGTCTAGTAAGACACGGTCTAACTTTTTTTTATGTTTAATTTTTCTCCTTTGAATATTAAATACACAGGCTCTTTAACTTTATTTGAAGTTTGATTTTTCTCCTCTTAATGGAACCTAGCAATACTGAGAAGGGAACCAGATCTTATTTAGTTTTGGTATTATTACTAGGTTCCATTTTGGTAGTGTCTGTTCTTGTCATGTCATTGGTATAATTTACTTAGAAGTTAGAATTGCATGAGAATCGAACCAAATCTGGTCATTGGTATATTTCCGTAGAATTTAACGCTACACTAACACCTATATTTTCATTGGTAATAAAATTCTGATTGTTATATTATCTAAGCACCAATTAAAATGTTCCCCTGCACTAACATATCAATACTTCTAACTGCTTCCACTTCTCAACTCCAACCTACAAGCTACTGCACTCAATTAAACAGTTTAGACACAATGCAAATGCATGACATATCTGCACAGACTCTGTTGAATTTTTTTCGGCTAAAGCCTTTTTCTGTATTAATATTGTTGTTGTGTTTTCTTCACCAAATTCACATCCTCTTTTTGTCAGCACTTGTATCACATTCAGCTAAACTCAATACATTTCTTGCTTCCGTCTGTACACTTTAAACAT
>Ga0315915_1002594_pt1 | contig 22844 bp, 13 predicted proteins | sample MpolbnodulesMG_FD_207738 | JGI IMG/M metagenome (GOLD analysis project Ga0315915, IMG submission 207738) | Medicago polymorpha root nodule microbial communities from Los Angeles, California, United States - branched nodules | ecosystem: Host-associated > Plants > Roots > Nodule | place: USA...
TGCTCTACGCGCCTGTTTCAAACCGTATAAAGAGCGTTTGAGCTTGCATGCACCCTTAGATGAAGAGAATAAACATTAAGGAGGAGTCATAAAAATATCTCCAGTCAGGTCACCATGAAGAAAAGCATTTTTGACATCCATTTAATGAAGAGACCACCCATTAGAAGCAGCTATAGAGACTATCGTGTTGTTTACACTAATTTTTGGTAAACAACCGCTGGTTTAAAAATAGTTACTTGCAAGATCAACCAGTAAATCTTAAGGACATATTGTGCTTTTACTTTTCCAGAAATTCATGATTGTTCTTCAATAATGTAAGAAGATATTGGAGATAGTTATCGAATTTAACCTAGTCAAATCCGTCGAAGTCACTTTCGAAGTATAAGTAAAAAGCATTGCTTGAAATAAACAAGTAAATTGCAAAGATACTTAAGAAAATAAACTTAAATTGCATTGATTGAATGTAAATTGGTACACATATTTATACATTGCAACCTGTGACTCGTTTCTCTCTTGAATGCGGATAGTTTGAGTGTAAGTTTTTTGTATGATTGGATTGTGACCCCTTTCTCTTGCGAGAAACTACTATTTATACTAATAGAAAATGACTATCTACATAGAATTTGAAACTATAACTGCTAATATCGAACAACAGATATCTGTTCAATTCGAATTTCAAACACACGCTCCCTGGATGTATCCGTTGGCTCGACTCTATCCAAAACAAACCGTTTTCGACGTACTTTGCCTGTCGAACCAAAACACGTGCTCCGAATGCTTCCAACAAGTCTAATTTCGACTAAGTATCTAAGAATAACAACATTTATTTCTTCAGGCACAAAGTCAACCTTAGTCTGACCGCATTTAAGTCTTCTTTCTGAAAATACATGCTAACACGTGCGAACAGTTGTCATTTTGGCAACCGGTGCAAATGTCTCATCATAATAAATTCCATATTCTTGCCTGTTTCCTAAGGCAACCAATCGAGCTTTGTAACGGTTGGGAGATCCATCAAAATCTAGTTTCAGAGAATACACCCATTTGCAGCCTATAGGTTTAATATCAGGGGGACAAGAGACAATATCCCATGTAAAATTATCTTGAAGAGCCTGAAGTTCCTCATTCATTGCTTTAGTCCAACGAACATCTTTAACAGCCTGTGAGTAACAAGTAGGAATGGATATGCTATATAGTGAGGCAGTCAGAGAAGTATGTTTGGAATCATACCTATCTTGTGAAAATCTATCTGGTGCTCGAGATGTTCGACCAGAACGTCTTGGTTTGACCGGTTCAGGATCAGGTGGCGGTTCAGTGTCGGGAGGGGCAGTAGGAACCTGTTTTATGCGTTTTCTGACATATGAAAATCCTGGCTTGTAACGTTCTATAGATTGAGGCATAATAGGAAAATTGGGAAGAATAGCAATATCATTTATGTCAGGAGAAATAGAAAGAAACATGAATTGATTATCAAAAAATGTAACATTCCTCGAAACTCGAAAGCGATGATTAGAGACATCATAACACACAAATCCCTTATGAGAGTTACTATACCCCATAAATGCACACTGAACAGACTGTGCTCCAAGCTTATGCCTTTCAAGCGGAGGTAAGTGAACAAAACAAACACATTCGAAAGTATGTAAATCACTATAATCAGGTTGAGTTTTAAAAAGACGAAATAAAGGAGAATCAAAATCAATTACCATAGAAGGAAGACGATTGATCAAAAAGACAGCAGTGGAAAGAGCCTCCACCCAAAAACGGGATGGTACATAAGCTTGAAGAAGCAATGACCGTGTGATATCAAGTAAATGACGATTTTTGCATTCTGCCATCCCATTTTGTTGAGGAGTATATGGACAAGTTCGTTGAGACAAAATACCTTTTTGTTGAAGATATTCCTGAAACTCATTAGACATATACTCACCTCCAGAGTCAGAGCGAAAAATTTTAACACTTGCTTGAAATTGAGTTTCAACATATGTCAGAAATTTCTTAAACATAGAAAACACTTCAGATTTAGACCAAAGAAAATATATCCATGTAAACTGACTGTAATCATCAATAAACGTGACAAAATATTTATAGTGAGCATGAGAAACTACAGGAGACATACCCCATACATCACTATGAATCAACTCAAAACAAGTGGAAGCACGATGGGGCCCAGATGGGAAAGGAAGTGTTTTACTTTTAGCCAATTTGCAAACAGAACACGACACATAGGCATTAGAAACAACATTTTTACCACCCAATAAGCTAGATTTAAATAAACGAGACAAACCAACAGAGTTTGGATGACCCAATTTTCTATGCCAATCTTCATAAGAATTCAAAACATTGTTACAAGCAAGAGATAACTGATTGGAAATAAACTGAAGTGGAACAACCTTCCCACTTTAGGCCCCTTTGCGACCACTTTCCCCGACACCTGCTTCTGCACAAGACAACCGTCACACGAAAAAGTAACATTGCAATTATCATCTACCAATTGACCAACATACATTAAGTTGGAAGCAAGTCCAGGTGATACAAGCACATCTCGAAAATCAGAGTTTATGTCACCAACATTAGTGATAGAAAGGGTATTACCATCAACAATTTGAATTTTCTGATTACCATCATAAGAATGTAAATTGTGCAAGTATTCAGAGGAACCCGTCATGTGATTGGATGCACCAGAATCAAGACACCATGGGTGAGACACATTGGAAGACTTACACCGATTCCCAAGGATGAAAGAGCAAAAAGAACCATTTGTTGAATCATTTCAGACCGTGAAGTGTCACCATTGACTACACTACCAATGGAAGATGCATAGAGTGCCTGCATTGGACTTTGTGTTGACTGTGGAGGACGCACAGGACATTCAGTGATAATATGACCATGCTACTTACAATAATTGCAAAACTTCTTCCTGCAATTACGAGCAATATGTCCAAATTGCTTGCAAGAGAAGCACTGAACTTGTTGCATATCATGACCTTTACCTCTACTATGGGCATCATATGCAATTTCTGCAGACTCGGAAATGAAAGCATCATGAGACATGGTTCCTTGGGTAAGTAGACGTTGTTACTCCCTGAGAAGTCCACTGACACATGTATCTAATGAAGGAACATGATGCCTATTCAGCAAAGCACCTCTGACAACCTCAAATTTTGGACGAAGCTTCATGAGAAATTGATCGCGTCTACTTGTATTGTAAACCTTTTGGACAGTCAAAAGAGAAGCTTTGGGAACATCAACATGTATAATAGCAGAGTGTTATGTGCACAAGTTCAAAAATCCAGAATAATACTCTTGAACAGAAAAAGTACCTTGTTTGTAATTGGTTATCTCTAACTCCAACTGAAAACGCTTGGCCGCATTATCCTGATTATATATGCACTTTAAATAGTTCCACATCTCTTTAGTAGTTGAAAAGGAACGCAGATTATTGATCATCTGAGGATCAATAGAACTTAGAATCCAAGTGATAATTTGAGCATCTTTAGTTTCCCACTCTTCTAAAGCAACTTTCTCTGTCGGTGCCTTAGAGACATCATCCAAGTGACCCCATAATCTTTCCCCCTTAACATACATACGAAACTGAAATTCCCAAGCAGAATAATTTGTGCCATTAAAATGAACACAAAGATTATCTCTTTGTTGTTGTGAAGCCATGATATAAATAAATAAATAAATCAAAGAGACTTGGGACACGTGATAACAACCAGGAATAAGCTAGGCACCAACACAAACACTAATAGCCACGTAACAAAGGCAAGGCATGTGAAACAAAACCAAGGGTAACAAATCACAAGGCACGTGAAACAAGTGAAATAAAACAGAAGAGGATTATCCAAGAACAAACCGCAAATTGCCGACAAGAACAAATCAAAACAGGATTGAATCGCAACTCACAGAAACAGATTGCAAGCAAGAGCCAAAATTGTTGAACAATTGTGACTAACCAAGAAACCACGAGAAAGGAATCACAAAGGGATTCGAAGACCTAAACTCAGAGTTTTAGGATCGTAACAAGCTGATACCATGTCACAAATAATGGCTTGATGCCTTTCTCATTGTTATTCCTTGTGTATATATAGAGGTTACAAGGCTATACATATAATTACACTAAATAATTACATATAATGGAAACAAATCAATTTCTTATTAATGTCCTTATTTCTACGAACAAACTAATAAATATAATGAGAACATATCAACTCCTTATTCACACTTCTGTACCATAAATTGCTCATTCAAGCCTTAAGACCAATGAAGAATTGTACTTCAGATATTCAATATCAACGTCATGACGATTCTTCACGCGAATGACAAACAATTGTGGTCGAACACATTCAATGTGATCCAAGCACCAAACTCCAAGTTACAAGCTTTGTTCAATTCAAGAAAACCATGGGTAAAACATATCTGTCATGTTTTTTTGTCAATAACTACCTCAAACTAATTGAGGACAAGATCGACCAACATAACGTAATGATACAATTCATGTATGACCTCCTCGGTGAGCACCAAACCTAAAGGCACGACATTTTGAAGAGAGAGAAAATGCATAAGCATTGTTAGTACATTTATTCACTATAAACTATAATTAGCAACAACTTTTCTTAACAAATGATGTCCATATTGTTAAAAAAAATGCAAAAAACATAAGCTTTCACACGAACACAATATTTTCTTTCCTTTCAAAAATAGCAAAGAAAACCAATTTTCCAAAATAAAAATCGTTTGAAAGAACATTGTAATTGCCAAAATATGAAATAAAAAAAAAACGATTATCCAATTACATATGATTACAATCAAATTTCCTTAACGTCAATCTAATCCTTATTTTTGGGTTAGGGTTTAAAACATTCGTAATGATCTGATCTTTTACGGAAAGACTGTGATTGTAGAACAACATGTAGAGACGATCAAACTATCCTTATGAGAGTGGTTTTTCATTAAGAATTTTGGCAATCCATGTGTGCATTATATGAGATTAGTGGAACCTATATTATGTTGGGGCTAGTAGCAGTTTGTTGGTAACAACGATTTTTCTTCATATGTTTACCACTCTGTGATTAGGAATTTTGTTGTTTCTTCCCTTAGTATAGAGGTGTTGCAATTTCTTATGGCTTTCGTTGGTTTCAGGGTTTGTCCGCTTGTCAGTTGTCCCTAATGAGTAGTGCTTGTTGTTGCGACTATTTTCTCATTTTCTTTTGTTCTATTTTGTATGCAACATTTAGAATATTTTTTGTACTATTATGATTTTGTTTTTATTATAACATTTGCCACTAAAAAACGTACATCAATAATTGATCAAACTATGAAAAAGAGAAATTTTAAAAATATATCGAAAAAAATTAAGTTCAAATAATAATTAAAAAGAAAACAAAGTTAACATAGATAGGTGAATAAATTACTTTACAAATTGTTTTTTTAATTTGCAAAATGACAATCGACCCATGGTATAGAAATTCAATTTTCTTCTGATTTAAAATTGCACATTTTGTCTATAGCATGATCGTGATGTTATAGTTTATTGTTATTAAGTTTCTACAGTAACATTATTTTTCTTTTCCTCCAATCGTTCATGCATTTTAGACATATTCCATGCTATTTATGTGGTTTTTTTTTGTCAAGTAACTTAGTGGCTAGAGCTCTCACACATTTAAATGTGGAGAAGTGAGTGTCTGGGGTTCGAACCCCGCCCTCTGCATATAATATGCAATATCCCTATCAGCTGAGCTAATCTCACAGAGATTTTACGTGGTTGGCTTTTATGTGATATATGTTAATGCATTGTCATACACACATTGGTGTTGAATTTTTACTTGCATCTTCTTTTAAATTCTTGTGAGTTTGTCTTCACACGTAAGGGTTTTCGAGTGACCTTATGGTTACTTAGCGACAAAATAGATTAATAGGCCTATATTTATGGCAGTGCCTTGTAAATTTAAGTCATTTTCCATTTGCCTTTTAAATTTAAGACCATTCTCATTTAAATTTATTTATTAAACTGTCTAGTAATTTTGGTTGAAAGAACAAGTTGCAAAAGTAACCTGCGTAGATTTGATTCAGTTGGAATTACAAAAGATGTAGTATGCAATTGTTCATGCAAGCTGTTTTAGCCAGCCAAAAGGAATGCATAGTTTGGCCGGATAATTACATGCATGCAATGGTAAATATGTGGTAATTATTAAGTTTTTCATGTGGTTAATGAGGATGTTAGAAGACACCCATTATCTAACAAGACTTCTTAAGTTTTATCCATGTGGATAATGAAGATGTCAAAAGACACTCATTGTCTGACATGACTTATTACCCTATTTGATCATTGCAATAAAATTACTCTTTGCAATTAATTCTCAGCAATCAAAAGATTGTGGATTAATGATGCAGTTAATATCTTGTTTTGGTCATATAATTTACAAATTGTGATGATAAATATGTGGTAATTCTTAATTTTTTTGTTCCTCATATGGATAATGAGGATGTCAAAAGACACCTATTATCTGACAGGACTTGTTACCAATGTTTGATCATTGCATCGAGAGTAACGCTTGCAATTAATTCTTAGCAATCAAAATATTGTGGATTAATGGTGCGTTTTGTAACCCACTTGGGATAGTCTGATGGTATTGACTTGAGACCTGAGAGTGTGCTCATCCTGAAGGTCTCGTGTTTGATTCTCTTCGATGCTAATTTGGGTGGGCTAATTTAACTTCTTAAGAAAAAATGGTGCGCTTGATATATTAATTTTGTCTTTTAATTTACAAATAAAGATAAATTGTGCATGTCTTATAACTAGTTTTTTGACATGCCTACTAATGTTGTGTGAGTTTAAACTCATTCAAGTATCGTTATGTGGACAAATATCATAATAATAATTATATTAACTGTTTATCAATTGTGAACCTTAATTGATTAATGATCAAATTAAATAATAAGACTATTAGATCTCTAATTTGATAATTAATTAAATATTTAATTAATTGATATGAATTTATTATGAGTTACAAGTGTCTTATATACTTGAAAAGATAATAGCGATTAATGCATTCCCATTTCCTATGTTTAAAATTTTGGCTTAATAGCAGTTTTAGCCCCCTAACTTTCCCAAAGTTGCGATTTCGGCCCCCTAAGAAAAAAACTACAAAACCACCCCCTAAGTTTTGCAATTGTAGTAGTTTTGGCCCCCCAAGGCCAAAAAAAAATAAAAAAAATAACACGTGGCACCTCACTTAGGGTGCCACATCAGCGTAGACTGAGTCAAAATTGGTCTTGGGGGCCAAAACTGCAATAGGTGCAAAACTTAGGGGGCCGTTTTGTAGTTTTTTTCTTAGGGGGCCAAAATCGCAACTTTGGGAAAGTTAGGGAGCTAAAATTGCTATTAAGCCTAAAATTTAAAGCACGGTGCATTGAAAATAGCTCTTGTAATTTGTTCAATAAGTATTACAGCAATATTTGAAAATACAATTATTATTTTTTTAAATGAAAGATAATTAAAAAACAATTTAGGAAACATTGCTACTAATAACAACTTTTAAAATAACAAGCACTCTCATTAACCGACAAATGTTCAAATTGTCAAAGAACTTGCTTTATTATATTGTAGGATTGAATATAAAAAGAAAAACATAATTAAAGAATCACTGGTTGATGGTTTCTTGGCTCCATATTGCTCTAGTTTATGCAAACATTGGAGGAGTTTGGTATGATAACCATGGTAGGGAATGGTTCTTCAGTAAGTTTAATATTATAAATTAGGTTCTTATGTGAGAATCAAAAGATTTCAGATGTTTGAATCATCATTTATTTATTTTTTATAAAGGTAGCAGCTGAAGTTCAAGAAACTAAATTAAACAGAAATAACACGAAGAATAGACTCCTAAAACATCAACATAGCATCTTCCTAACTGGAGAATAGGGCTACTCCATAGCCATATAATCAACTAAGAAACACCCTAACATAGTTAAACCACCCGTAACCTTATTAGCTTTCCGATACACAGGACTAACGCGAATTCGTCAAGCTTGAGCCTTCTTAACAAACTCCACCCCCAGACACTCCACTCCGCACATTTTTCCCTTTGCAATCCCCAAATCACAAAAAGCAAATCCAAGTGAAGCTCAACCTTTAAAAATTCTCTAGATTTTGCAGGCAACAATGCTACCACAGCTCTCCACAATTATGCAATATATGTGCTGGTATAGCAAGTAGCTTCGCAAAACAACAAATCCACTGCCTTTTCGCATTAGGAAGAAGACCACCACACCCAGCTCGACCATCCAACCAAGAGGCAGTAATGTCCACCGAAACAGAAACAGAACCAGAACCTCTACGAGGGTGCACTTTGACGAAGGAATAAGGATTTCTAATACAAAGCTAATTGGCATGTGCATTCTTTCTTAAAAGCAACTATTGCTGAGATTTACAAGAAATGAAATTCATTTTTGACATTTTTATGATATATAGGCATAAAATACATTCCTAAATTTCAAATAGCAGCAGCAGCAGCAATTATACTTTTTTTGCTTTTTTTTGTTTGTATAATTGGTGAGATGGATATGAGTTGTGGTCGGATGAAACAGTTTCATGACATGAAACTTAAGAAGAGCAGTGGATTATCATCATTATCATAGGAGGAAGCAAAAGTTAATAGCTGCAGTGACTGTATGATGAATAGGAAGATTTTATGTACAACTGGAATTCTGGAAATTAAAACAGGTAACAATGGAATAACACTATTATGCTGTGGCAGCAGCTGGTTCTTCAACAGCCTGTGATGCTGGGAGAAGGGTGCAGATCAGGTTGCGGTCACCATACACATTATCAACACGTCCTGATATAAAGAAAATACATAAATTATTAGTCTATGAATTAGTCAAACAAAATTATGCAGGCCAAAAATTAGTGCATCAGCATTACAGGCAGTCAAACACAAGCTATAATAATAATAAGCCCCTATGGCCTAGATACTTGAAATATCTATATATTACTATGATGATATGCCCCTATTGGTATTATTCAGTTGTGCTATGGAAAACAAAAAAGGATTAATTGTGTTTGATAGGGGACAAAATGGAGGTGGGGTGCATGAATAAATCAGCAGAATATCTTAGAAATATACAGGTTTTTGTTGAGTATGGTTCATATTTGCCGTAAGTAGACTGAGGCTCGAGCAACCATATAGTATTAAACAAAACTGTGTACTTTGTAACCCTAATTCATTGCATAATAGAATATTACAGCAGGTCAGTGGCCACTCTGCTGTCAGAGATGTAGGCACAATTGTGCAAACTCTGACCACTGACCAATCATTGTGTTCTTGTGCCTTCGTCTTCTTACTTTAGAACATTGCTATTCTGACAGTTTTTTATCCACACAATTGTTTTATGAATTACATATCATAGCTTACATATAGTGAACGAGGCTATGAGGGTGTTTGGAATGATTATTTGTACTTATGCCATGACATACATATTAATATTAGTGTTTGGATACACTTATAATTTTTTAAGAATAACTTACTACAAGTCCATAAAGTGTTTTTCGGTTAATTGTAATAAATATCATTATCAGTTTATGAATACGCGTTTAATTAAACTCCCTAGAATAGCTTATTCAGTAAGCACTTAATCGAGCTATTTTAGTCAAACACACATCCACCAAGGGATGATAGGTAGGTTAGCTATGAGAACAATGTCAAGAAAAACATATAATTATAAATTATATAAACAATGTTTACCATTGGTAGGCCAAAACTTTGCAACACGGAGCCATGGAGCAGGGAAGGCTGCATATTCCCTGGAATATGGCTTTGTCCATGCATCAGCCATGAGCAGTGATGGTGGATGAGGAGCCCCCTGCACAACATTTTGTACACTAGTAAGGCCTTGATTGGATCAATAGCTTAATTATGCACTTATAGCATAATCACTTATCATATAAATGCTTTAAGTATAAACTATTTCTATAACAAAAGATAATATATAGTCATATTGTTTTCACATAAGCTATAAACTGTTCTCATAAGCTATCATGATGAACTTTTGAAAATAAGCTAACAACAATTTATGAAATGTCATAAGCTCTTCCAAATAGTCTAATAAATGCTTATGCTAGAAGATAAGCTCAAATAAGTAAATCCAAACAAGCCCTAAAACAAGCTGTTTTCTTCTTATTAAAATCATAGAAGTGAAGAACTAATTTAAAAAAACAAACTAGTTCCTTATCTTAAACTAGTTTTTGTTTTACCTTAAGAACATTGTTGTGAACGTCAGCATTTCCTTTCTCAATCTCAGCAATTTCTTTTCTAATGGAAATGAGAGCATCACAAAACCTATCCAACTCAGCCTGCAACGATGTTTAGTTGAATCAGAAAAGAACTTACACAAGAAATTGCAAAGCAAAAGAGACAGAGGATAATATTATTTTCTTCCTAGGAAGGTCCATATATAAATACCTTGCTTTCACTTTCAGTAGGCTCAATCATGAGTGTACCAGGCACAGGCCATGACATGGTTGGTCCATGAAATCCATAGTCCATGAGACGCTTCGCAACATCTTCAGGCTCTATCCCAGCAGTATTCTACAATGGAAATACCTTACAATTAATCATAGTTTGAATAATTATATAATTGATAGACAAAAAACAACTTGAATGATCAAATGGTCTAACCTTAAAGCCTCTTAAGTCAATAATGAACTCATGAGCACATGTTCCGTTGACTCCACGGAAAAGAACCGGGTAATAACTCTATAGAAGTCAAAGTATATGAGTAAAAACCAAGGTTCATCATATATGACTCTAACAAGAAAAGAAAATAAACATAATTTATGTCAAAGCTCAAACCTCCAAACGTTTCGCCATGTAGTTTGCATTCAAAATGGCTATCTTTGACGCATCAGTGAGTCCTTTAGAACCCATCATGGCTATGTATGTGTAAGAGATAGGCAATATGAGCGCTGATCCCCAAGGTGCAGCTGAGATACTACCAAGTGGTTGAGCATTTTCAGGGGCAGGAATTCCACCAGTTGGCACCTTCATTATAGCAACAGATAATATAAATATAAGAAAAATTAATCCATGTTCTTTCTTCAATATCTATTGGAAGGATTTCTTTGGCTATTTTGTGCGTTGAGCGTGGCTTAACAACCCGCAAATCTCACTCGTGCCTCGCACGGGTCAACGCACTATTACTATACATATTGTAATTCAGAACTGCTTTTACTACTTACCACAGGGTGTGAGGGTAAAAATGGTGCCAGGTGTTTCTTTACACCAATAGGACCCATGCCAGGGCCACCTCCTCCGTGAGGAATGCAAAATGTCTTGTGGAGATTGAGATGGCAAACATCTGCTCCAATCCAACCTGGGCTTGTAAGTCCCACCTGTAAACATCAACCAAGTGTCAATACAGCTTAACTGAGGATTACCACAGTCTCTTTCCTCTGAGAACCGGAGGACTTAAACCAAAATAAAAGAGAGATTTGTTTCTTGAACTATATTTCTTTCATAATATCATCCTGAACTGGTATCTACCCCAAGAACTATACTTTCCAGACTCTTGGCCTAACACAAAGTACATTAACATAAAGGTGTGTATAGAAAAACAAACCTGTGCATTCATGTTGGCACCATCCATGTATACTTGGCCTCCATTATCATGGATGATCTTGCAAATATCATCAATACCTTCTTCATAAACACCATGAGTTGAAGGATATGTAACCTACAATTTAAATCAAAACCAAATAAATATAAAGAAACTCCCAAGTTTCACAACACTCTTAATTCGCTAATATACAAACAATAATATAAGAGTCTAGAAGAAGCCAACTGTACCATGAACGCAGATAAGTTGTCCTTATGTGTTTCAGCAGCCTTCTTCAATTCTTCAATGTTAATGTTTCCCTTGGCATCAGTTCCTATGGTGACAATTTTCATTCCACACATAGCAGCACTAGCAGGATTTGTACCATGTGCTGAGACTGGTATAATGCAGACATTGCGGTGGTGGTCACCTCTTGACTACATTTCCACACAGACAAAAGAAGTAAGAAACATCATAGGCATTTATATAAATTAATCCAAGACAATAATGCAGGAAAATCATTGCATCTCTTCTAGATATGTAGCAAGAGAAAACAACACATTTGAGGCTATCTATTATTATATGAAATGAAAATGTAACGTTAAATTTAAACAAAATAACTGAAAATGCGTAATAGCTTGCAAATAAGGAGTTTAATTTTGATACATTATCAATGTAAAATGTTTTACACTATCAACATATCACGGTCAATCATACACGTGACTTTTTAAAGAAGTTATAATAAAAGTCAAGCGTTAATCACAATAGCAAATGTGATTGGTTGATTTGACAGTGTAAAAAATATTTACACTGACACTGTATATGAATTAAATCCAATTAGAACAATAGATGCATGATAAATATTGTCCATAAAAGTTCAACAAAGTTATTCATAACTATCCAAGTTAGTACCATACCATATGATATGCACGAATAACCATGAGTCCAGCATATTCTCCAGCAGCACCAGCATTTGGTTGCAAAGAGAAGGAATCAAATCCAGTGATGGTACACAACAGGTCACCCAAATTGTCGAACATTTCCTGCAACCAAATTTGCTTGTTACGACACAAAAAACACAGTTCTATCGCATATTTTAAGGGCATCACAACATATATAAGAATATATTTCTATCATTATTTTTGTAAGATTATTTAACCATCCTACTACTTCCTCCATCACATATCAAAGTGTCAAATTTGGAATATTGTTTGTCTCACATTATTTGTCAGGTTAGAATTATTACTTTTGTCCAATATTACTCTTATTTATCAAAATAGTTGCAAATATAGGATGCTTGATCATAAATGAGAGTACAAGAATATTATAGTCATAACACATTACTTTGCTTCACAAATTAGCATAGGTAAACTTTTTCTTAAGATGCATGAATTACCTTAAAAGACAGTTAATATGAGACAGAGGGAGTACCTGATAACCTTGAGCCTGTTCAGTTGGTGCAAAAGGGTGAATATCAGTAAAGCTAGGCCATGTCACAGGCATCATTTCAGTTGTTGCATTCAGCTTCATTGTACAGGATCCAAGTGGGATCATACTATGGCAAAGTGAGAGATCTTTTGATTGTAGCCTATGAATGTATCTCAACAACTCGTGCTCAGTTTGGTACCTATAGAGATTAAGTAAAATAAGATAAAATAAAATTGTAACCTTCTTCCAAAATTCAACCACATGAATTAAAATTTTGTGAAAAGGAATACATACGTGTTAAAGATAGGGTGTGTCAAATAAGGAGTCTCCCTAACTAATCCAGAAGGAATTGCATTCTGAAATTCTGGTGCAAGAGATGCAGCTGTGAATGAGACCTGTGTGCCAATAAAAGTTAAGATGGAGTGACGATACTATTAATAATTATGAAAAAGGATATACAATGGCTATGTTTGGCGAGGTCAAACAGCTAGCTTATAGTGGAAATTTGCAAAACAAATAAAATAATTGTTATTTAAATTTATCAGTCAGTTCAACTGCTAATTTTATCAAATATACTTCAAGTTAAATCTACTGGTTTATCATCTATCAGCTCATCCATTATCAATTAGTTTATCCATCATTCGTTACTTTTTACAAAACAGAGCCAATTTAGGATTAAAACTTACAGGTTTGCCACCGGCAAAAACTTTGAAAAGCTTATCAACATCCTCTAATGTAGTTGTTTCATCAAACGCAACAGTGATCTGAAAAGAAAACAAGCTCCATCATAATCCAAAGACATGTAAAATCACTCAAACTGATTTGGTACAACAAGAAAGAAAGAAAAACACTTACAGTGTTTCCATCTACAACTCTCAAATTGATTTCACTTTTGACAGCAGCATCTGCAATTGCTTTGGCATTTGAAGTCTTAACCTTCACAGTATCAAAGAAGCCAAGATCCTGAACTTCCACTGTTCCAAGTTTCTTTAGTCCCAAAGCAAATACCCCAGCAAGACCATGAACCCTTTGTGCAATAGCCTTAAGGCCTTCAGGTCCATGATATACAGCATACATGGCAGCCATGTTTGCAAGCAGTGCCTAAACAAAACCAACCAGAATCAAATAAAATCCTCAACTAATTCACTCATCCAAATATCAAACATTGCTTCAACAATTTAAAGGTGAATACATCCTGAACAAGATAGTCAAAGTATCATTTTTTTATAACCATGTTACACTTACAAGTACAAATTATCCCCACCGTTTAGTATTGACTAATCTCAGTCGAGGATCCGATTGGACACACAAGGTGTATTTCTACACAAAAGGGGTTTCAAAAGGTCTGTGACTACAATCTGGGTCGCAACATCAAATGATCGCAACAAAAATGCAATTCTCTATTGTTTAAAATTTTGTGGTGCGGCCACATAAGTGGTTTAAAGCCTATCACACACAACACACACGCACGCACACGCACATACAATCCACACACACACATATAACTAAAAATTGATTGAACCAAATAAGATAAGTTACCTGAGCAGTGCAAATGTTGCTAGTAGCCTTATCCCTACGGATATGCTGCTCCCGAGTTTGCATAGCCATCCTCAAAGCTGGCTTTCCAGAAGAATCAACACTAACACCAATGATTCTTCCAGGCATCATCCTCTTATACTCTTGTGAAGTAGCCAAGAAAGCAGCATGAGGACCACCATAACCCATTGGAACACCGAATCTCTGAGCCGAACCAACAACAATATCAGCTCCAAACTCACCAGGAGGCTTCAACACAGTCAATGCCAATAGATCACTTGCCATAACAACCTTAACCTCATTAGCATGAGCCTTCTTAATAAACTCACCATAATCCAAAACCTCACCTTCAGTACCAGGATACTGAACAAGAACACCACAAACATCACCAGATTTGTAATCAATATCCTTAAGATCTTTCACCACAACCTTAAGCTCAAATCCATCAGCTCTTGTCTTACATATATCAATAGTTTGTGGATGACAATTACTAGCAATAATAAAAGTCTTCTTCTTACCCTTTTGAATATTATTACACATAGACATTGCTTCAGCTGCAGCAGTACCTTCATCAAGCAATGAAGCATTTGACATAGGCAAACCAGTGAGATCAGTAATCAAGGTTTGAAAATTCAACAACGATTCGAGACGACCCTGCGAAATCTCAGCTTGGTAAGGTGTATACTGAGTATACCAAGCTGGATTCTCCAAAATATTCCTCAAGATCACTGGTGGAACATGTGTGTTATAGTATCCCATACCAATGAAAGATTTGAAAACCTTATTCTTTGAAGCTAAATCTTTCATGTGTTCAATCATTTGACCTTCTGTTAACCCTGCATCAAACTTGTTAAACTTCATTTCCTTCAAACGGATTGATTTGGGAACTGTTGCATCAACAAGTGAATCAAGATGATCAAAACCACATGATTCAGCCATTTTTGTTTGTTCTTCTGGTGTAGCTGAGTTATGGCGTCTTGCGAATGTATCACTTGGTTTCAAAGCTTCAACGGTGATGGATCGAGATTGTGTTGAAGACCCAGAACCGTGAAATCCACCAACACCACGTGAAACATTGCTGTTTCTTCCAAAAACGTTGGATCCTCTGTTTCTGAAAACAGAGTTTGAAACAGAGGAAACATATCTTGTTGAAGATGAAAATGGAAGAGGTGCTGTTGTTGTTGTTGATTCGTTCTTACAATTTTGTTTTGCCTCTGAAAGAAGACGTTTCAGAGTTGCACGGTTTGCGAGTCTTCTTGCACGTTCCATTGAATGCTGTTACAGAGGAAAAACAGAACAGAACAGAGGAAAAAATGTGTTTTTTTGGTTTTGATTTGTTTAAGGAAATTGAAGATTTTGTTTTTATGATTCCATTGAAGTGTGTGTGTGTGAGTGAAAGGTGGTGAAGGGTGATAATGTATATAAATATTAAACATGAGTTTATTATTATTTTATTTTATATTTATTATAGGACTAAAATTTTATTGAAAAAAAAATAGCACTAAAATTATTATTGGAGATTGATGATGTCACTTGTGAATTATAATCTCGGTATGATTCTCTTAAGATCATTTGATTAGGTGATGTGCTAACAATTTTTGTGTTAGGTTAGTTTATACAGAGTTTTGCTTTGACGTTAATCGGTCTTCATCAGTAGATTATGAGATTAGTCATCTAAATTAGTCGATTATTAGGTCAAATATCGAATTTAAGAACTATTTTTTTGAACGAAAAAATAATTATTAATAATGATACAATTTGAAATAAAAAGTTTTGTTTTTTAGAAATGAATGAGTAAGTTTTTTTTTTTTTTTGACAAAGAATGAGTAAGTATTGTTGTGGGGTGAGATTAAAGATTTATTTTTTAGATCTAGTGGTGGAAAAGGGTAGGTGGTTGGTGAATATGCTACACACCTTTGAAAGAAAACGACAGATTGAATGTTATCATAGGAAAAAAAACACCACAAGTATGGAAGATATGAATGAATGGAAGGAATTAAAGATTTGAGGATTGAGATTCAGTGGAAGGCATTAAAAGGGTATTGCTAATTTTTTTTTTTTTTTTTGGGTGTGAAAAGTATGAAAATTGAAGGATTCTGATGATGAGGTGTTGTTTTGGTGGCAGATTCTGTTTCACAATAGGCTTATCTTTGTGTCTCACTAAGATAAGGAAAAAAACAAAAGGGGATGATTTCTGAGGGGTGGGATTTTTGTGGTAAATTTAATGGATTTTATGGAAAGTGAATGGAGTGTGGAAGGACACGGTATATTAATGAATAGGGTAAGGTAAGGAAGTATCACAATCAGAATGTGAGGTTTTTGATTCAGTTAAGTCACTTCCTTTAATTCTGGGTAGGATATTCTCAATTTGATGAATTAATTGTGGCCAACACGTATGCAATGTGGATTCTCGAATACTGTATTTTTTTTAGATACAAAAGAGATCGTTATATACGAACACGATGATTAAAATAGACATTGACTTTATCCTGTCATAAAAGGTTAAGTAACAACGTAACACGATGATAGATGATCTAAATAGTAAGTATTTGTAGGTTTTGAAAGAGCATAATCTGCAAGTCAGACTGCTACTTGGTTTATCTGCCTGTAAATATGAGAAACTGTAATCTTTCAATCCTTCATCATAAAACGATTAATGAAGGAGCCAATAGAAAAGGAGGGATGAGTTGAAGGACACCCTTTATTAACCGAAGATACCGCAATAGCCGAGTCAGATTTAAAAGAAAGTGTTCGGTATCCTTTATCCCAAGCAACAAATATATCTCCTCTAGATTTTTCTGTGGACAACGGCAGAAAATTTTGGGTGTAAACATTTTTTTATGTTATAATTATTGTGTTTGGTCATGACTCATGAGAGAAAATCGATTGATGGATCATCACATTAAATTTTGAACAATCACGCCAATGAGTTGGATAAACATGTTAACCCAAAACCTAAAACTATCAAGTATGTGATGTTTTGATTTAGGTATAGAGATTCTTCCTTCAATTATTAGGTAGGATATTCTCAATTATATGAGAGTTAATTCTGCCAATTTTTTGGATACGTGCATGAGCAACACATATGCAAATGTGGATTCTTAGTCAAATATTGAACTCACTAAATACTCTCACATAATATTCTTTCAGAGAAATGATATTTATACAATCATTTTCTAATAATTTTTGTGACAACTTCATCTCTCATACTCATATTATGTTTTTATTTTATCTCTTTATTGTTTTGGTTTTCGTATCAATACCTACATTTTCTTTGTAAATCTATGGTGGTCAAATAAGGTATCAACTAAATGATTGTTCAAATAACACATCTCATTTTTTTAGATATGTTTGGTTCAACTTTTACACCATTAAAAACACTTTTGATAGTTTTAAAAGTGAAAACTAGTAATTCCAACATGTTTGACTCAACTTCTCAAAATCAATTCTCATCTTAAAAAAAAAAAATCTGGTTGAAGCTATAATTATCAACTTTTGAGTTAACTAGAATCAATTCTTCATTAAATTTTATATTTTAATTATTACAACACATTATTTTTCTTTATTGCCCTTTATCAATTCTCATTCTTTTTGCTTTGTATTTAATTTGATAAACTAAATTAAATCAGAAAATTTAACGAACCAAATTAGCCCCAGAAAATATTTATGGTCATAAGTTACAAGTTTTGAATTTTCCTTTATGGAGATTCCGTTCATATTTACAATATTTTTTCTTTTACCTTTATTTTACGCTATATTTTATCATTTTTGGCAACTAACTCTAATATTATTTAACCTAAATATATTTTATCAAAAAATCTAAAATATACGAACAAATATTTTGTCAACAAAAATTTGATTTAATGATCGTATTTATTATTTTTTAAATAATATATAGAAAATTTATTTATGTAAATTAAATAATATATTTAAATTTAGTATTGATCTACATATACGTTCAACTATGTCCATTTATTTATACATAACTATGTCAATTTTAGTAATTATACATTTAAAAAAAAAAATTGATCAAAACTATCCAAACAACATCCATTCTGTTTAATCAATTTTGTATTATTGTATCCAAACATAAATCAATTCTGTCAAAATAAATTCTATCAGAATTAATTCAATCCAAAGTAGAACCAAACACACACATAGTTGTTAATTTGCGCCCTTAAGTGTCAGATGGACACAACATATTCTTATTAACCATCAACAAAAGTTGTGTAGAGGCTATAATATATTTAAATTTAGTATTGATCTACATATACGTTCAATTATGTCCATTTATTTATACATAACTATGTCAATTTTAGTAATTATACATTCAAAAATATTTTTTGATCAAAACTATCCAAACAACATTCATTCTGTTTAATCAATTTTGTATTATTGTATCCAAACATAAATCAATTCTGTCAAAATAAATTCTATCAGAATTAATTCAATCCAAAGTAGAACCAAACACACACATAGTTGTTAATTTGCGCCCTTAAGTATCAGATGGACACAACATATTCTTATTAACCATTAGAGGCTACTCATCTAAATTAACACTCATCAAAATCATTCATTTATCGACGGATAATATCTACGTACAATCAAAATCAACATCAATCGTCTTAAGATCGATACTATACATTTCACTTTTATTACTTGTATATACTTTCACACATGCATTTAATATTCACACCATATCTTTCACAAATTCAAGTAACCACGTATTGGTTATCTAATTTGAATAACAATAAAAAATACAACGATAACGCAATATTTTGACCAATTCGATGAACGAGTTTGAAGTGCAAGACACTGGTTCACGCACACATCAAATAATAAAAGAAAACAAAAAGGAAAACTTTTTATTTTATTTTTTTGGTACAAGGAAAACTTTTTATTTTATTTTGACTGACACAGCTTACAAAAGAATCTCAGATGCATTGAAATAAAAATAATCGCAATTGGCCCAGGGAGGTAGGTGAGGGTAAAGAGTTAATCACCAGTGCACATTATGCAAATCATTATGCTTAGTTAACAAATAAAGGTTTGGTATGTTTGTTGATTTAATTGAGGGTTAGGTATGTATAGTATTTGCCATTGTTTCTACCAACTCTAACATGGATGCCTAAATATCAAAATGAAATTTGAGAATTGAGCTTTTTGATTAGTTGATTTTAGTGGGTTTCCTTTTTCTACTCCCACGGTTTCTCTAAAATAAAAAAATGATCTACATTGGTCAACTTGTTAAAATATAAGAGGTTGCCTTACACCAAAAATGATTTTCATTCGAATAATCTAGTTGTTAGATTCACACATTTAAGTATAAAGAAGTGGAGAACTCAGAGTCCAAATTCCGAAAAAATAGTTTACCTTTATATCAAGTTATACTTCCTATTAAAATACTATATATTTGTTTAATTTATTGTATAAAATGAAATTCAAAATTCTACGTGCAACCAAGTATTTTTGTTCATCTCGTTGAAAAGAAAAGACGAAAAGAGAAGAAACTTATAAAGCCTTATGATCTTGATGGTCACTAAGGTGCCAGAAAAAATACAATCCCCCCAGGTCTCTAGAATAGAAGTGCTTCCATACTTTGGAAAGCAGTTAACGCTTTGTTAAGCAATAGTGAGGAGCTTAGCAACTAAAATGGTCGTGACTTCACAAGTGTCTGAAAAGGCATACATTCATAATGATTCATTGACATTCAGACGGGCACAAACATTAATTTGAGAAAGAAGAGTAGAAGAGTAATATTTGTACGACTAATATTAAACAGCTTTGATGACAACCATTTGTCTCATGTTGTGATTTGACAAAAACAATGGAGAGAGAAAAAAGAAGAGAGAGAATAAAAACACATGTAGGTATTAAAGAGAAAGTTGTTTCAAAAGTTGTGTACAAATATCATTTCTCTTTGAGAAAGAGGAATTCTTAGTGAACTCTCACATAACACGCCATTCTTACACCCAATCAATTAAAACCCAATACTTCATTAAAATAATTAAAAAAATAAATTAAAATTAGATTTTTTTTCCTTATTATTTCTGACGTTTTCTCTCTATCCTCTCCCCACTTTCTTTAACTGGTCGGCACCACCACCCCTAACTGATTTTAATTTATTTTTTAATTATTTTAATGAGGTGTTGGGTTTTAATTGGCTAGATGTAGGAATGACGTGTTAGGTGAAAGTCCGCGTAAGAATTTTTCCATTAATTTTTATAAAAAGACAATGGTACAAAATTAATGATTACAACAAAAATACAGGTTAAACACAAAACCAAAAGAAACCCAATATAACTAGCTGCCAACTAAATAGTTTCCAAGCATATTAGGGGACTAAGCCACAAAAAATGATATTCAAAAGTGAAAGTAGCATATTTTGTTTTTACCTATCAAAAAAATTGTAGTTTAATTTTGTCAAGTAGACGATGTAAAGTGTGCTCCTTATGCTGGAAAATTCTTGAATTTCTTTCTTTCAAAATAACTCATACACTTGAAAGCCAAATGAGTTGAATAATTGAACGCATGTTTTGTTTTGTTTTGAAAAATCCTCCAAAGCAACCAAATCGAAGAAAATACTCCGAGATAAGCATTGGTTTAATCCTGTGTCAGAACGCAGCCAATGAGAAACAGAAGACCAACTTTTTTTCTCTCCAAAAATTTTGCAATTAAAAAACAAATGATCCAAAACCTCATGTTTTTTCACAACCTCCCCACACACAACTGAACACTATTTTTGGGAAACTCTCGCCTCGATAAATTATCAGACGTATGAATGCGGTTACGAAGCATCTTCCAAGCAAAATGACTTACTTTCAGAGCAGCCACTTTATGCCAGATGAAATTAGTATTCTCTGAAACAACGTTGTGTTCCATTGAAATCAAGTAATCGTAAGAACTGCGAACATTATATTTATTTTTTTGAATGTATGTAAATGTCAAATCCATTTATCTTCCGCATCAACCTACAAAACAGTGGAATTTAACAATCACTACACTCTCTCACATGTTCTTCCTCACACCAACAACCTCCTTATCCTAATTTATGCCTCTCCCCCTCACCCCAACCCAATAAGTTCATTTCTCTCACTGTCGCCATCTTATTATCAGATAAATATAAAAGACGATATAACCTAACATTTAGGGTCCCTCCTTCCACCCATAGATCCCACCATAATAACGTTGAAGACCCATCCCCCACCTCCCCGCCTATGTTGTCGTTAACGCAACTTTCAACCCCCATCGCCCACACCATCACAAACAATTTTCGAGTTGTTTCACCAAACTAAACTTACCCTCCCATAATCGCTAATCCTTCCCCCCTCCTTCCTATATCGAGCAGCCAAAATCCTATACCACATAATCTTGCATTCCCCCTTCATCCTCCAACACCATTTACCAAACAGAGCCAAATTAAACTCCCTTATTCTCTTAACTCGCAACCCACCATTCTCCTCTATCGATTTGGTTTCGAAGAGACCAAATCACTATTTGTCCTTTCATAGTCAACACAAGCATTACTAGCCAACCCAACATCTATTTCCTCCATAATTTTAATCTTAAACATTTTGGCATCAACCATAGTTTCTTCCACCAAATTAATAATATTTAAACGAGTGGTAGAAACACGGATAGTAGCATAATAAAGTCTCGACCTGCTCTTAGTGCCATAATCCACCTTCAAAAACTTTCCATACCTCGAAAAAAGCATTGTAAAAAAAGTAATATTCCAAGCATGCAACAAAACACCATAAAACCCGACCATGCACCCTTTCGATGTTCGAATCCTCCTTCGGATACCACACACGAAACTCAATAAAGAAATGACTGATAAAATCCATAGCTTCATTGAAGACCTTTTATCACATCTTCCTTTCTAGAACATTTCAAAAATACGCCGTGTCCTTCCAATGGTAGCACTTGAACATTACCAAACCCTGCATCAGCTATTGTTTGCTGAACTATCTGAATGCCTGCACCTTCTCTCCTTTGGCTATCACACCTTTTCTTGCCCATGCAACTTATTCCTTATCACAAAAATATTTTTGCACCTTCGCCAACCCCTTCTCTTTGTCATGCACCGCTACCTTCCCCCCTTCCCGGATATCATATAAGCATACTTGACATTCTTTGTTACTACCTAAACTCCATGATCCACCTCTTGCCAAACTATGTGTCCTTCCCCTTGCACCATCATTTTCTCAAGAGTAACTTCTAACCTACGTCTCTCCCTTTCCTCCTCCAAACAAATAACCTCCCTCTTTACCCTTTCTAACTCCGCC
>Ga0315915_1002595_pt1 | contig 22838 bp, 19 predicted proteins | sample MpolbnodulesMG_FD_207738 | JGI IMG/M metagenome (GOLD analysis project Ga0315915, IMG submission 207738) | Medicago polymorpha root nodule microbial communities from Los Angeles, California, United States - branched nodules | ecosystem: Host-associated > Plants > Roots > Nodule | place: USA...
AAGGGACTTTTCCGAAGGGACTTTTTCCGAAGGGACAGAAAAAAGAGGGAGAAGAAAAGAATAGCTCGTCAACACAAGCTAAATGAGGGAGAAGAGAGAAAAGTTTTTTGACAACACAAGAGAACTTTTGGTGTCGAAATTGTGAGGGATGAGAGCTCTATTTATAGGTGAGGAGGTTGATGAAAATGGAAAAATGGTTTAATGGTTTTTGATGGATAATTAGGATGAATTTTGAAAAAGGAATGTTAAAGTTGACACTTGACTTGAAATTTTTTGGACCTTGGACATATTTTTTATGACTTATTAGACATTAACACAATTATTTTTGGACATTTTTAGACAATTAGTAAAAAGTAAAATAAAAGTGATTAAAGTAAAAGAAGAAAAAAGAATAATTAAAAATAAAAATTAAAACTAAAATTAAAATTAAAAATAAAAGAGAATTAATAAAAGACGGAATTTTAAAAGATAAAGGTAAATAAAAAAAATAAAGATAAAGAGAGAAGAGGGTCCGACTCAGAACCAAACATGATGTATTTTAAAATACCTTTCTGCCGAATTTTCCTTTGAAAAGTCAGAGAATATTCCGGATCAGAGGGTGTATGAATGTAAGATGTTAGGTCAAAAATTGGGGTATGACAATACTTATTAGTCCCTATAAAATTTTCCGTTAGCATTTTTAGTCCCGATAAAGTTTTTCCATCATCATTTTTAGTCCGTGTAAAAAATTTCCATCAACATTTTTGGTCTCTAAAATGCTTAAGAAAAATGTCACAGAGACTAAAAAACGTGATTTTATTTTATAGGGAGTAAAAACAAAATTTTGAATATTTATAGGAACCATTTACTCAATTAACCCTATAATATAATATACTTTTTGGACGAAATGGAATAACATAACATGATTTTAAAGAAAATTGCTTTTTTGACATTGAAAACTTCATAATAACACAAGTAAATTACTAAACAAACTCCAACGGTTGTTAACTATTGTTCTACAAACTGGCAGCAGTTAACTGCCGCAGGTGCCAACGGCAGTTAACGGCCGCTGATGCCAACAGTAGTTAATTGTCGTTACGTGTTTGGTTCCATTTCCAGCAGCTCACCTTCCATTTTTCATAACCAAATTCTTTCATACTTAAACAAATTTATCCAAAATTTTCATCCTTAACATGATAAACAATTTTTTTTTCATCCAATTGCAAATTCATGAATATAAAATGTACGAAATAATATTTAATAGGATAAAATTAAAACGCAAGAAATAATATAAAAGGTACGTACGAAAATGTCATAGAAATACAAAAATGTACGGAACATGTCGTAATAATACATCACCATCATCATAGCCAAAAAGTACATAAAAAAAAGCCTAATCAGAATCAACCATGCCGCCTACCATGCCTCTGCCCCCTTCGCCGCCTGGCAATTTGATACGTAAGGGTAAGGCGACCAGTACTGGCTATCCTAATCACCTCCTGGACAATCTCCTCTTTAGTCAGCTCGCCGCTCCTGGCCACAATATCACCAGCTATATGCACCACATCCCGGATGATCGTCAGTGTGTCAGGCATCTCTCTGACATGCTCCTCTCTATGATCTGCTCCACATTCACCGGCCTGGGAGGAGATCCTTCATCAGGTGGGAGAATACGAGGGTGAGAGACTTTGGCATACCAAGCCATGTAGCCAATCAGGGTAGAATCACGCCTGAGCGTCTAGCAACATAATGGTCAACAATTGCGTAGGCATCTGAGCGAAAGATGACAGATGTCTGGGAACGTCCTGTACATACTCAAACTGCCTCTTTATCCGCTCAGGTAAATGACGGTACACCCCCTCCTTCCCACATCAGCCATCCTGAGTAAGTGCATAGAAGCTGAAAAGGGCGCACTTCTCTATGATCACCATAAGTACAAAATCTCACATCAGCCAGCTCTAGGCGATCCAGCCGTAGGCGGTAATGCTGCACATCTACATGCCCCCTGCTAGTAAGCCATCTCCCATTACATAATTTAACATTTTTGCAAAATAATTACACAAAAAAAAAACAAGATTATCTCACTTAGGCATTTCATCAAACACCTTAAGTGCATTTCAAAATACTAGCACAATTAGTGTTAATTCAACATCAAATTCAACTACATTGTACCTACACTTACTCTAAACATAAATTCTAGTGTAAACAATCCATCAAAGCATCTAAATCATGCATAATTTGCAATTTTCTAACCTAACCTAAAACTACCTAAAACTAACATTTTGCTCATAATTATAAAAACTAACACCCCAAACAAACTACGTTGCATGTAAATATGAAGAAAAGAACTTACTCATGAATTAATTGATGAAATTTGGCTCAAATTCGTGCAATTGAAGTTTGGAGAAATTTGGAAGTTGAGTTTTTAGTGTTTATGGTTTTGGAAAATGGAAAAGTGGAAGTTCTGTTCATGTTAAAACGCAGAAATCAGCGGCAGTAAACTAACTGCTGCCGGTTTTCCCAACAGTAGTTAACTACCGTTGGGGGCTTTTAGGTCATTTACATGTTTTAATATGAAATTTTTTAAGTAAAAAAATTCAATTTTCGATTTTAAAAGGAAAACAATTGATGGGCCAAAATCGCTATGGCCCAATTTTGCAGTCCTTAAAATCCAAAGAGAAAACACAATCACAAAGCTGAAAGCTAAAGCTAGGTTGTGGAATTGAAAAACCCTAAAAAAAAGAGAAGAACAAGGTTTTAAGATCGGAGAAGAAAGCAGCGATCATGTTTCCAGGAATGTTCATGCGAAAACCAGACAAGGCTGTGGCACTGAAGCAGCTCAAATCTCATGTCGCCATGTTTGGAACATGGGTTCTTGTTATTCGTGTCACCCCTTACATTCTTCATTTTCTCAACCGCGAGAACGAGGAACTCAAGCTTGAGCTCTAGTTTATCGTATTCATGGTAATCTATCACCCAACTACGATTTAAAGTTTCTTGAATTATTTTGTTTGGTTTTGTATGGCTGAATATTCTATGCGGTTTAAAACTTGTCAATAAAATTTAAGCTGTTAACAAAATTTATACCGTTTAATTTGATTGTATCACTATCTATGAAGCACGGACGCATGTCATGACACTGACGACACTCGTAAAATTTTGAAGAAATGAATTAATTGATGTAATCATAATTGTCTGTGTCCGACACCAGACGCGCCTCCATCAGAAGTGCCGGTGCTACATAGATTACTATAGCTGTAGTGTATTGCGGGTCATTTGTGTCTGGGTTTTGATATTGGTATTTGTGTAGAAATTACTAGGTGGTTTTAGTTAATCTAGCAATGTATTTGTTTTGCTGAGCTGAGGGAAAATTATATTAACCATCGGAAATTCACATCGGCAGTGGATGTTTCTTGGTTGTAGCCATTTTTACATCAAAATTGGTCGAATTTGCTAGATTGATAAGCTTTGAAGAACTTGAGGAGACTTCCCTTTAAACCTAGCTATCTCATACTACTTGTTGTGGGATTTAGGCATCTCATAACATCCAAATGCCTATCAGGTTTTAGTATAGATTGTACTTGCTCCATGGAGCTTGCTGTCTTTTCTTTGTGATGTATTTCGTGTCCAAAGCATAATCTATGACAAATTTTGCACCTACCTTTGCCAGACTACCTTGTTGGAAAGGAAGAATCTGAATCCATTCCCATTCCTGTAGGCCTAGTCATTGATTGGCCGTCCTGTCTCAGTGCTGGTCAATCAACGACGTTGAACACTGGGCACTGTTGCCATCCTTAGAGAGGTAGAGTTTGGAAACTGAGGTAAGACTTTCCCTCAAAATAGAAAGTGTTACTCCCTAATTTCCCTCCGATACTGAATGGCACCCAGTGTTGTCGATGGTGGAAGGCCAAAAATCCACCATACAAACACACCATTATGGCCTATGGTGCTGCCATGGTGCATTCCTTCACAAATTTCCTACGGCGGTTGTCTAAAAATCCGCCGGCCATGGTGGCTCCATTTAACTACACTGATGACACCAAATATATTGAGAAGGTTGATAGTATCCCTATCTTATGCTTTTTGGGGTAACTTTATTTTCAGTGACAAATGTTAGTTAACTAGTTGTTAGGTAAATGTTAGTAAGGGGAGTTGAACTTGCAACCCTTATTTCACCAACTCTTATGTTCCTCCCCCGAAACTCCAAATCACTCCTTTCCGGGCTAACTATTGAAGATCTCTCTGGCTTGTTCTTTTAGCCACCTTTTGTCTCATGAGTTCACCCTGGTTAATGAGTTTTATTGTCTGCTGCTTCCACAACTTGTATTAGAGACCTTGGGTCAGTTCATTGCACTCGCTGTTCAAAGCAGTTTGTTGGATTACCCATTCCGATTGTCATTGGCATGGTCCACACACTCATATCTGAAGTTTCAAAAGTTTCCCCTTGACTGCCCGAGGGCCACACGATGCATTTCAGTTTTGTTTTTGCATCTCCGTTGGTCTCATTCTGCTCGTTAGTGCCCCCAATTCATGTTTTGCATCAATATGACTATTTGTTGCAAGAATTTCATGGCTCTAGTTTGGTTTTGTTTTTTTTGTCTCAGTTATGATTTGGCATTTGTTTTCATAGTTGCAGCCTGGCCTCAACTTTACCCCAAGTGCAGTCTAGAGCCCCAGTTTTTGTGCTATTTAGGTCAACTCCTTTGTTTTGCCCTACATGCAATCTGACCCAAACATTTGTGTCGATTACCATTTGGGTGTCTCAGATGTGGTTTAGCCTCAATATTTGTTCCAAATCTGACATGCTTTGCTGGTTTTCTATATGTTATTATGTTAATTGGTTTTTTATTCTTTGTGAAAGATTACACTCATAACAAGCTTAAAGCTTAGGAAGCTTTGACTTGAGGTGGGGTATTAGATGATACGAAAATATTTTGATGTTATCTTAGAGTATGTTGAGTATCTTAGGGTTCTAGTATATTAAAGTAAATGAGGGTTAGTTCTTTTTCTATCTTTTGTCATCAATTTATAAAACTACAATCATAGTTCAAGGTCTTTATCCCCTTCTCGTCTCTTTATTTAAATCCATAAAATTTCAACACTTGTAACTAATATTTAGTATATTTGTAGTTTCAATGTTGTAAATTGTAATACTGTGTTTTCTATTTTGTCCTCACTTTTCTGTATATTCCATCATTCCTGCCAATTGGACCTTGTTTACCTCCAACCTGTGGCTAACATAAAATATGTCATGTTTTTTTTAAATTTTTAACAGGTTTTGTAAACTTATGTCACTTATTCTTTGATAGTTTCTACATATTCTTACACTTTTTATTTTTTCTCTTATTGTTGCAGTGTTCTTGAGGATATGTGCATGGGTCATGGAGAGATTTCATCTAATAATGCTTTTATGTAACCCTGAAAGTTGCGAGGACATGATACATTGTTAGTTTCTTGATAGTACCGTTTATATGTTGTTACATTGACAAGCTTATGAGATTTTTTTTACTATGTTTGGTTCAGTTTGTTGTTGTACAATGATAAGCTGATAACCCAATTGCGAAACATAGATGTTTGTTTACTTCTTTATTTTTGTTTTTTTGTGACGACTGCAAAGACCTACAAAATGGAAGTTTTAAAAGGAATGGACATAGGTAAGAGGTGTTAATGGGATTGTAGAGTTATCTTGTTTATCAAACAAAGCAAACCAAAAAGACATTAGGTTGGAAATTTGGGACAATAATATTCCTATTTGGGAGTTAGAGGGGAAGCGAATGAAGGATTTTGAGAGAAAGCGAAGGGTAATAATCATCCATTTTGTATTAATTATTTTTCTCTTTATAGAACCAAAACTCCTTCAAATCTTGGTTGGGAGAGGTACCTCCCATTTGCATCGAATAAGATTACTTTAAGTGAAGGGAACTTATAAGAGATGATTACTACTTCCCAATATTGGAAACTTTAAAATCTTTGCTTTTTATTTTATAATAATGCTCTTATATCAACCATTCTCCTTATCTTGTAATATTCTTCTAAACATGGATTCTCACCCCTAAAGTTTCTTTTTCTCCCAAATACAACCTAAACCTTGCACAGGTGAAGATATTGCAGTGTTGTGTTGATTATTTTAATTACTGAATGAAGTATATAGATTAACTTTGGAAGCCGATACTTTGACACTGCACTAAAGCAAAGCCCAGAGAATCTTGTAAAACAAGTGTATTTGTGGTTTTTGTCGTATTTAACTTCAGCCATTTCAGTTCCTCATATGCCAATATATTTTCAGAACATTTCACCAATAAAAAAAGAATGTTGACTTAAATTGAGGCTATTTAGTTACAACAAATTACACACCAATAATTCACTAGTTCAACCCATTCATGGATTCACTTCTCAAAAAGATAATAAACCGTTATTTTACACACACAATCCTATCCTTTGCCTTGTAACCATTCTCTGAAGAGGTATTCCATGAATAATTGATATGCACAAGCGGGTGAAGTATAATATATCACACAGAGGATAGATAGATGTTGCAAAACTAAGACTCTTCTTCAACCGAGAGGGCGAGACAAGATCCTTTGGCTTGTACCATTATTCTGATGGAAGTGAAGTTAAGGAATCAGATACTCCTGGTAGTCTTTGGGAAGGATCTCTGGCCGGTGTTATAGGTACAGAGGAATCAAACTGGCCCACTCTCAGTTTTTGAAGTGCTGCAAATGACTCTCTTTTGGCTGACATGGCTTCAAAGTACCGAGTGCAAGATGCCAACGCTACAGGAATTGGTCGAAGCATCTCCTGGTAAAAAGAAAACGGATTTACGGTTCAAATGCAAGTAGAAAACACAAAGTTATTGTCCATTATTCTTCATAAAGATGTCCTCAATGTAGTGCCTCTATGCACTTTGTTGCCTTTAAAAACACTGAAATGTGGTAAAAATACAATGCATATGGTTCTAAACAAGCAACGAACACCAAGTTTAGTTTCTCATATAATCAAATTGAAAATAAAAAGGAAAATTAGAAGTTCACTGGATTATGTTTCAAATGTCAAAGTTTCCGTCGTAACTATTTTCAAAATTCATCCGCAGTAGGTATTTGCAGATTAACTGATGACTTAGAGCAATTTTAGCATGTCAAATGAACTTAAAAACAGATCCAATTATCCTCAGTTTTTCAAGTAATAAAGAAACAATGAATAAAAACTAAATCCACTGTCACTAAGTTATGTTATTGGTGCATACAAGCAACCACGGACAGTAAGGGTAGGCAACATACGATAATAGGTGAAAACTAGGTTCTAGTAATGCAAACAAGTTTGAGTTATAATGGAAACAGAAAGTCCTAATATCAATATCAAGAAACAATGTAATGATTGTAGAAGCATACCCCCCAAACTGAAGGAGGTTCCTTGAAATTCTGACTCCATTGGAAATCTGCCACTGATGCTGTCAAGGCACCATAATCACTAGCTGCCTTCATCAGTAGTTCAGAGAATTGTTTCTGCATAAATTAAAAAACATATGACACAAGCATTACAATCTATCTTACATTGACTGAAAATTACACTCAATAATATTATAATAGTTTATCATTTACACCAATTCAACTAAAGTTCAGTCTAAGGATATATTGTATTATTTGAAGCAACTTATGCTTACCCGAAGATTAAATTTGTGTCCATTAGGAAAAATAGGTTACGTAGCAGGGACAAAGAAGACTTCAACAGGTAAAATTTCTTAGATTTCAGAAATAAACTTAAATATAATCCTTATATTAAATTTTGTTGTAGAAAACATTTTGCACATGTAAACTTCAGTTCAACAGCTTAAGTTTTTTGAGAATGATCGAATGAAATCATGTAGATCAGTATGAGATACTGCATAGCGCATAAAAATATTTAAGCCTGTTTACAAACTACATAGGTATTATCTATAACAGATGCCCCAACTACACTTAGTTAAAAGTGGTTAACTATATTCCTGATTTCCAATGTATAATAAACATGGTGAAGCAAATAGATCAAGTCCTTCAATTTACAATTTTTAATGCAGAACATTATCTTTGATCTTCTTACTTCTAAGAGCTTCAATTGAAGTCATTTTTTCAAGTTTTATCTTGGACACCACATTTTATGGTTAACATACTTCATTCAAGCGAAGTAGTACAATTATCACACTATAGACTACATCTAGTAAAATCAATAACTAAATACGACATAGAAAATGTTTACCGATGTGTAATATCACCAACACAACCAAAATATTACATGTCCAAAGCGTTCATCAAATCAACAAATTTGTGCGCCTTTTCTAGTTTAAGTAGCTTATTTCAACAACAAACTGTGTTCACCAACCTGATATTCTGCTTCAACAGGAATGCAATCCAGGGAATATGGCTGCTGCAGACGAGCAATTATGCGATCCTGCCAAAATTTAGAAAAAAAATTATGTCTGAAAGCACATAGGAATATCTGAACTGCTCACCAAAATAGGAACTAATTAAACAAAGCAGAAAAGAAGAGGAGAAGAAAACATAAAATGAGACAATACTTTCTAGTCTAAGTAGCTTATTTCAATAACAAACTATGTTCAACAACCTAATAATCTTCTCTTATCATTGTATACGTAATAATAGCCGGAATTCATTGTTGTCAATCATTAATCGCGAAAAATAGGAATTTGTTCAAATTCCACTTTGCTACAGTGATATAGCTGCTATTTCACAATTTGACAATACAACAACAACCAAGCCTGATCCCATTAAGTGGGATCAACTTCATGGATCAAACAACGCTATAATTTTTTATCATACATCATATCCCTATCCAACTCATTAATCCCCAAATCATAATTAATAGGTGTTCTTATAGTTTTCTAGGTCTTCCTTTGCCTCTAATGATTTGACCACCCACCATTTGATCTACTCTACTAACTACATAATCTATAGGTCTACGCTTTACATGTCCAAACCATCTAAGCAGATTTTCCACCTTTTTTTCTTTCTAAGATAGGTGCTACCCCAACTCTCATTCTATCGTTTTCATTTCTAATCATATCAGGTCTAGCCTTACCACACATCTAATGCAACATTCTCATCTCTGTCAGGCTAGAAAATTAATCAACAACTAAAAAAATGAGAGCACTAATAGGAGGAAATTACCTTATTATGAATAACATCTTTAAGAATAGTAGTAATCCTATCCAAAGTCTCAATCTTCTTCTCCATTTCACTCACATGAGTCAAATGTGCAACATTTTTATCATCCTAAAAAATACACAATTCAGTTAAAAAAACCCATTTACACAAAAAACCAATCCAGATCCAATCCAACCCATACAAAAAATAAAATGCATACCTTTCTCCCTTGAAGTTCAACTTGTAAATCAGCGATTTTTCTTTGAACAGAAGTTAATTCTCTCAAAACCCTGATCAAGTCTTCACCTTTTTCACCAGTTGTTGTTGTGGATGGATTATGAAGTGATTCGTGGGTAGAAGATGAAGGTGAGGAGACGGAGAAGCCGAGATCGGCGGCGATTGAGAGAGCATCGGACATTCCACCAATGCGTTTGACGGCTTTTCTACCAACCCAACTTGATTCGTTTGTCATTGACATTTTTGAATTTTGTACACAAATTCTAACACCACTATAAGAACCAAGGAGAAGGAAGCGAACCTGTTTCAAATTCTCAATGTCTGTTTTTTTTTTGACGCAGTCCTAATTTGTTTTAGATAAATAAAAAAACATTTTTTTAATGCATATGCCTTGTAAAACATTTCGGGAAATTAGTCACTTTCTTTAGCTCGTGAAAGGGCAAAGAATAGTCACTTTAGTCAATGAATGTGGAGAAAGTGCAACCTGAATGTAAGTTTTTTTGGTCAATTTTAAGGACTAAAATGACTAACGAAATCTACATTCAGGGTCTAAATTGACTAACAGAGTCTGCATTTAAGGACTACATTGACTAACAGAGTCTACATTTAAGGACTATTTTACAATTTATCATCATTCAGAGACTAAAGTGACGACTTCTTTTCTATTCAGACAATAAAATGACTAATTTCCATTATATTTTTGGAGGTATGCATTGATAATTGGTCTCGTTCGTGCATGATTGGCCTTTTACAATTTTGAAGAGGTGAATTGACAATTCACACGTTAGGAGCTAGACTTGATTTGATATGACACAACCAAAAATCTTTTAGAGTTAAAAGGTAAAAAAGAAAGAGAAATGATATTTTAAGATCTATTTATTTGGTGATAACTTTTGTGACAATTTTTTTTCTTCTTATATTCACATTATTTTTTTTGTAAATTATGGTTGTCAAATAAGTTGTTATCAAATTGGTTGTTCAAATAACACTCCTCAAAAGAAAAGAGTTTTGCTAACAAGCAATGATATTTTGACATCTATTTAAGGACAACTTTAGTGACAACTTTGTTTTTCCTCTCTTCGGTAAAAACAATTGAGAGAGAAAAAAGAAGAGAGAGAATAAGAATATCATGTGAGTATGAGAGAGAAAGTTGTCAAAAAATTGTTACAAAATGGTTGTATAAATATCATTTCTCTTTGCTAACGAGTGTTTAAACGACATTCTTTAAAGATTCCTAATGAAGAAATTATTTTTTAGAAAAGTTAAAAACTCCAATTTTCAAACTATTTAAGGTTACACTATTCTAAGAGCATTCATTAACTTTTCTAAAACAAAAATATTTTCATTTTAACATTGAAATAAATGAATGATAACCAAGTTGTTTGGGCTCCAGTAGTAATGAGCTCCTTCCAAGAACGAATCCGGAGAATACCAAGTTCGATTCCCAAGAAAAACAACACTTGGCCAATACGCATGCCTCTACACACGAGCCGGATTAGTCGCCCACCATTGATCCGTTCTAAATACACCCTTATGAATTTGTTTCTGATTTGTCCATGTGATGGGATATACAAAGTTATGTAAGCCTGTTTCAAAAATAAAATAAAATAAAACATAAAGGTCCGTAAGGTTCACCAAACTTCCCCAGCCAAAATAAATGCATAATGTGAATGGCTTACTCAAAACAGGCAAAGTCACAAAACAAGAGAAAAGAGGCTAATAATAAAAACACCTCTGAGAAAAATAGTTATATTCATTTCCAAAACGTAACGTTGGAATTTAATGCTTCACTTCACCTCAACTAACTCTGCTAACACCATCCCTTGTTAAATTCACTCATATCTATCTATCTACTTCCCCACAGAGATAGACTTTAAGGTAACAAAAAACCTCATTTGTTCATCATAGCTGGGAATCACAACAATGGTGGATGTATACACTGTGAAAGTGGAAGAAGCAAGACCTGCAAATCATGAAAAACCATCAGCAGGTCCTGTGTATAGATGCATCTATGCTAAAGATGGTTTGTTGGAGTTACCTTCTCAATTTCAATCTCCATGGGATTTTTTCAGGTTTTCTTTCTCATCAAATACAAAATTAGCATGCAAAGTTTCATGATCTATATTGTGTGCAAAATATACTTCAAAAAAGCTCTAGCGAAATCAGTTTTCTAATGTTCCTTGTCCATAGTTCAAAATTTAAAAAATGTGGCCCATGCAGGTTTCGAACCTGCGACCTTCGCGTTATTAGCACGACGCTCTAACCAACTGAGCTAATGGGCCATTTGTTAATTAATCGATTTGGTTTTTAGTTATTGATCTGAAGCCTTTGATTTTGATGGTTCTTTGTGCAGGGACTCTGCAGCAAGGTGCCCTAGCAAACCAATGCTGGGTAGGCGTAAGAAAACTGATTCAAAGGTAACTTTCATTTTTTTTTTTTGTGCATAATTTGTTACTAATTTACTTAGATTAGAGTAGCTTTAGCTCAGCTATTGTTGTTTAGTAGTGTGTTAAATTTGCTTATTTTTGTGTACTATATTCCAAAATTTCATTTACTTAATGTTCTAGGTAAACAATGACACCAAAAAATAGTAAATTAAATTATTTTGTGATCAAATTGTCAATTAATTAATTGACTTGTATATTATGATAATACATATTTGTTTGTATCAAAATAGGTTTATAATTAGGGACACATAATATTACAATATATAATAGAAGAGTAATTGAAAATTGTGTTGATGATTTTTTTTATTCAATATTTCTTTTTGACACAAAAAAGCTCAAGGCATTTGATTTATAATAATAGAAGAAATACTATGAAGCCCGGATACGAGATACAATATGGATACGATACTGCACCAATACGGAAAAATTTCAAAAATCAAGATACGATACGGCTTGGATACGTTAATAAAAAAATATATATAATTAAATGTACAATATAATTATAACCATTTTTTTAATATGCAAATATATTAACAAACAAAAGAAAACAGTCATAGGCTCGTAGCACATCAACATAAATATAAATAATATTGATGATTAAGAGAGTGATGATTAGTCAATCACATACACAATATATCCCAAAAAGAGCATCATCAGTGATATACTATATCCAAAAGGAACATTGTTAGTGTTATACTATATCGATCCAAAAAAGAAGCACTATATCCACAAAAAAAGAACACATTAGTCCTCAAGAGTTAAGTTATTTTAGTTAACGGTAATTGGGAAATATCGGGGCAGGTATCGGTACAGGATAATTATTGGATACTCTCCTGATACGTATCAGGAAGTATCAGATAATTATATTTTAAAAAAATAAAATTCAATCTTCGGATACTCTCCTGATACGTATCGAGAAGTATCAGGCAGGTATCGGTGCAGGATACGCAGGGGATACGGTACGTCATCCATTTTGAAGTATCGGGGCTTCATAGAAATACAATCAAGAGTGTAAGGATAGATGCTCTACTACTCTACTCTAGCAAGTGAGTGAACACTAATGTTGGACAAATTTTACTGTTGTGTTACATTTGTTGGATATATATATATATATATATACATACATACATACATACATACTTTTTTTTGAAAGAACATTTGTTGGATATATTGAATAAGGCACATGCTGATTGCTGACACATTAATTATTCTAATTGATTAACACATTAATAATGGACCCACCACCACCACCAAAATCAGTTTTGTGTTGAATTAGATAAATTATGAGAGAATTCAATTGAATTTGCAGGCTGGTCCCTATGAATGGGTCACATATGAAGAGGCTTATGATGCTGCCGTCCGAATTGGTTCCGCCATGAGGAGCCGTGGTGTCAATCCTGTAACTGTTCTTCCTCTATTAACAGACTATACTATGTGTTATGAAATTTATGTAATTAATCTAACTAGTGTTTCTTGTATCACAAGGGTGACCGTTGTGGCATATATGGATCCAATTGTCCTGAATGGATAATTGCAATGGAGGTATAGCACTTTATCTTTGTAGGGAAAATTACAATTAAGCAACCACTTAGTATGTTAAACATAGTTAGAAGCCAATCAAGCAACCATTTAGTATGACTTATATGGATCTAATAGTACTTTGCTGAATTGGTTCAAATTTGGTGTTTGCAGGCTTGTAACAGCTATGCAGTAACATATGCCCCATTATATGACACCCTAGGTTTGTGTTTTTGTACCTTTCCCTCATCAGTCTCAATAAACTTACTTTTATTATTTATTGAATTTAAGAACTCAAAAGATTTTGATAAGTGTCTCATATTTTTATGCATAAACAGGTCCTAATGCTGTGGAGTTTATCATAAACCATGCTGAAGTTTCTATAGCATTTGTGCAGCAAAGCAAAATTCCTTCTGTAAGTTTCATTCTATTTCTTGGAGCACAATCTTTTACATTCTGGTTCTTCATTATTGTTTCCTTGGAGCACAATCTTATGTTAATTTTTTAATTTATCCATTGAATTTTTTGAAGATAATTAGCTTACCATTTTAGACATCTTTCAGCATCTTTTGTTTATTTGTTATTTTTCCTTTTTTGTTTCTACAGATTTTGTCATGTCTTGAGCGGTGTACAAATCTTAAAAGTAGGTCTAACCTTTCGATGTTCTTTTGTTACAAAGGTTCTTTTATTCCATCTTTTAATGGTAACTAACCAATTAACTTCTGTGATAAAATTGATTAGCTATTGTGAGTTTTGGGAATGTTTCAACCACACAAAAGAAAGAAGTTGAGGAACTTGGTGCATCCTGCTTCTCATGGGAAGAGTTTCTTCAGTTGGTAGGAACTCTGATTTTCAGTTGGATATTGATGTTAATACCTTATAATTAACAAGATGAACCACTGTGATCAAATAGGTGATTTTTCTATTTCGATATAATTTTATCTTGTTTCTGAATTTCTCCAGGGAAATCTGGATTTGGATCTACCATTGAAAAATAAGACTAACATCTGCACAATCATGTACACAAGTGGAACTACTGGTGAACCAAAAGGTGTCATTATTAAGAATGAAGCTTTCATGTCTGAAGTGTTGTCCATTGACCAAATGCTTTCTCTAACAGACAAAGGGGTAAGATATTTCATTTCCTCTATGATTCACCTGTTTCATCTAATAATACTTTTACAAGTCCTTCATTAATTATTTCATTTGTTTTTCTTTATTTATAAGTATGGGAATCATGCTAAGCGATGATAATCTTCACGCTTCAATTTCTATTGTAGAAGTTTCTCTAGACATCTAACATGTCATTCTCAGTATTGACTTACATGCTATGTACTATTTATAGGCAACCGAAGACGATGTGTACTTCTCTTTCCTTCCTCTTGCTCATGTATATGACCAGATAATGGTGACCTATTCCATCTACAAAGGCGCCTCAATTGGGTTTTGGCAAGGCGTAAGCTTTCGATTCAGATTCATTCTTAATAGTAATTCCAGGCTCAATCTCTAAAAGTATTTTCTTCATGGAATTTTTGTGTTGATTCTTCCAGGATATTAGATTCTTAATGGAAGATATTCAAGCACTGAAACCAACTATTTTTTGTGGCGTTCCTCGAGTTTACGATCGTGTTTACGCTGGTAAGGCTAGAATGCTTCTTGTGCTGATGCCTATTGCTATAATCTTGTTGTATATACCTTATTTAATAATGTCCTAAGCATTGAATTTATCCTAAATCTGATTGTGTGACTACATTGTCATATGAAAATTGACTATAAGCTTAACTTGCACTTGAAGGTATCAATAACAAAATTTCATCAGAAGGATCAATAAAAAAGGCGTTGTTTCAGTATGCATATAACTAGTATGTTTTGCCATTGAACTCTCTTCTGTGACACTTACCTTTATAATTTCTATCCTATTGTATAACTAATCTAGAATGCTTTGACAGCAAGTTGGGATATCTAAATAATGGTCTTCCACAAGACAAAGCAGCACCTTTCTTTGATAGGCTTCTGTTTGACAAGGTACTCCACTTTATAACTGATTTCGACTTTTAGTTCAGAAAATTTGTTCGAAACTTGAAATACTGATTTTACTGATAGATAAAACAAGCATTGGGTGGACGAGTTCGAATGTTGTTATCAGGGGCTGCTCCTTTGTCTAGGCACGTAGAAGAGTTTCTGAGGGTCACTTTTGGATCTCCTTTGGCACAAGGATATGGTATACTATAGTATTTGAATCTTTGGTTAAAAATAGAGGTGGATTGTTTTATATCAATGTGATGAGAACACTCAACACAGAATAACTGTTGTAGCATGATGATTTGATTTCACATTTTTATTCTCGAGGAGTGTATTCCATTGAAGTGGTTACATGATAATCCGTTATTATCATTTTGATGCTACAGGTCTCACTGAATGTTGTTCGGGGTGCTTCAGTGCAATATCTAATGTGTTTTCTATGATGGGAACGGTTGGAGTTCCCATGACAACCATTGAAGCAAGGCTTGAATCTGTGCCTGAGATGGGATATGATGCACTCTCCAGTCAACCACGTGGAGAAATTTGCCTGAGAGGGAACACCTTGTTTTCCGGTTACCACAAGCGTCAAGATCTTACTGAAGAGGTTATGGTTGATGGTTGGTTTCATACAGGTAAGTCCTCATGTTGTCCTAGTATATGTTTGAATTAACAGCGAGTTTGTCATGACCTTGTATCTTTCCGCTTTTTTGTTTTCTCTCTAATAAACGCTGCATTAGAATCGTAGATTGTTAAAGTTTGTAGTTTGCCTATAAATGCCGTGTGTTTTAGAAGGCTTTGAAAAACCATTACAGGTGACATTGGAGAATGGCTGCCAAATGGAGCCATGAAAATTATCGACAGAAAAAAGAACATCTTCAAATTGTCTCAAGGAGAATATGTGGCTGTTGAGAATATTGAAAACAAGTACTTGCAGTGCCCTCTTATAGCTTCGGTATGTTTCTGCTTTATTAATCACAATATTTTGTTTGATTTCAAGTTTTTTATGAGAAAAGTTTAATTCAGATTTAAGAATGATCAAATTCATGCAATTCCATTAATGTATGAAGTTTTATTTTGCGCGCAGATTTGGGTCTATGGAAATAGTTTTGAATCTTTCTTGGTGGCAGTTGTGATCCCTGAAAGACAGGCCCTTGAGGACTGGGCAGTGAAGCATGAATTGTCTGATGATTTTAAATCTTTATGTGGAAATCTAAAGGCAAGAAAATATATTTTGGATGAGCTCAATATCATTGGTCAGAAACATCAAGTATGTAAATACAATGTCCACCATGTGCTTAATTTCTGATATTATGCTAACTTTTTTTTTATCTTGGTGATTACATTTGACATGGTTGATTTTTCTCAGCTTAGAGGTTTTGAGCTGGTAAAAGCAGTTCATCTGGAACCAATTCCCTTTGATGTGGAGAGAGATCTAATAACTCCAACATTCAAATTGAAGAGACCACAGTTGCTAAAGCACTATAAGGTTTGTCTCTTATTCTTTGGTCAATATTGTATAGCTACTAACTTTCTATTTCATCATAGTTCATATTTATCTTCATTATTGGTTATTTTACCAAAATATGCATTTTTTTGCTACTAGCTAATTAAATAAATTGTTACTCATGTACACAAATTAATAAAATGTTTTTCCTCGCCAACAATTTCAGGATTGTATTGATCAACTATACAAGGAAGCAAAGGGAGCAATGGTGTGAGTCAGGTTGCATGCAGGACTGATTTCTGGCAGTTTTTCAAAATCCATTTTAAGTTTGTATCAAGTGAAGTGAAAAAAGTTATAAGCAAAACATGCAGTATATTATAGGAACTGCATAAAATGCTCATTCAGTCATTCCTAAAAGATTACAAAATAAGATTATATGAAAAAATTGAAAAGCTATATATTTTGTGGACCTTGCAACTACTGTTTTTTTACTACTTTTGTTCTTGTGAAGTTATTTTTGACCCTGATTGTTTGTTCTGTCATCTGATCCATAATTTTAGCCATGAGAATATGACAGATTCTGGTACAGTGGTACTGCAGAACCACAACTTAATTGTATTTTCACGGCTCTCTTGAGCCTATGCTTGTTAATAATGCTTTGATTCTATTAGGAATCCAAGGAAGAGAAATGGAAACTAATTATCTTAAGTCAGAAGTTCGGTAGAAATTAAAATTTTAAGTTGATCTAGATTGTAGTGCATTTACTAGAAACACAATGTTGAATAATGCGCAACAGCAGAAAATACAAGGATCGACACTAATCATCTATATCGCACAAACACACAAGAAGCTATGAAGATACTATGTCAATCCCCTTCATCATTCTTATTTCATAACATTCAATGAAGCCAAAAAGTGTCTCAATAGACTTGATTCCATATTTTTACACATGCAAACGAAATAACAAAGGTGATACATCAAACAATGACAGTATTTGACATCAACATCCAAAGAATGAATGATTACAGAACACACCAGGTTTAATTCACACTTAACAATCAAATTCAAACGCCGGCGCCTAAAAAATGTAGGTGAGAAGTGCCCAGATGGGGTAGACTAACAGAAGAATTATGCCAATGGAATTTGATACGCCGTTTGCTCTAGTGAAGGAATTTCTGAAACCACCAGATGCACGAATATGCTCTTGTAGCAAATAACATGCAATGACAAGGCACACAATTATTCCAACAAGGTCGTTTCTAAAGGTGCTTGCAACTAGATCAGGAGATACAACAATCAAAAGTATCAAAGCACCCGGCAACTCTAACCAATCTGCAGAAACAATCAGAAAGAGTTATTATGTATATATTCAATATTTCCTCATATGTTTTATTTTTATTTTTATAAAGGACGAATCGAACCAACAATGGATGAATCTCAGTGGGTCGTGACAATAAGGTCACTCTATCACTTACATACTCTGCCGAGTATCTAAGTGGATCGTGACAACAAGGTCACCATGTCACTTACTTACTTTGCCGTGTATATACTTAGTTTTAGTACATACTAGCATATAGGACTGCTTAACATGAATGTGAGAAAACCAAAGGGTGTTAAGTGGCGCAATGTAAGTGAATTTTTCTTTATTAATAGTGTGACAATCAAGCATTAGAGTTTAATTAGTATGCACATTCAGTGTAAAAAAGTTTTCCACATGCATTTAGGAGCTAATATAACTTTTAATAGACTATGAGACGGATTATACTGTTAAGTTTAAGTAAAAGTGTAACATACCAGGGAAATGCTTTGGAATAAAAAGCCTTAAAACAACAGCAACTAAAGCAATCCATTTTCCAATCTCTCCCCTGCGTAGTCATGCAAATAAGTAGAATAATATAAGACAAAAACGAAGGTACATATTTGATAATATCAAGTGTGAAAGATAAATCACCTGAATACAGCGAAAACAAAAGAAGGCAAGCTGAAGAAAATGTATGGAATGAGTAGTGATGTAAGAATGTTTGTCTTCCAGTTTGTGCGATCCAAAACCAACAAATAACTGCAGAGAACATATTAACATAATCAGTCACAGTAAAAACACCGCGACAAGTTATCCTACTGGTTGAAAATCAACCCTTCAGCTTTAGTGGCCTAGGTTGGATACTCTTGTACACCGGAAAAAAACAGTGACAAATGTATTATTCGAAGATATAGGAGTCATAAAACAGTACTCTTACTGCCGTTGGCAATTCAACTCGTTTTTTTTACAGTGATAAATTAATCTTTTTGTTGGAACAAAGACAGAGACAAAAACAGTGACAACAATTCAAGACTAACCACTAAAAAAAACAACATGATAACTACCGACTTCGTCATGAGAATGAACTGGCTCTCCTACCCTACCATTAATATTAATATCTTGTCTAGAAATGGATCTTCTCCACAGACTAAGATCAATTGTCCACGTGTTTCTTTTAAAGGAAATATATACTATAATCTATAGGAGTATATACTTTAATTTTTCTATGATATCAATGAGGAAATATACTTTAGACATGCCAGAGATGTGATATAACTTAATATATATTTTTTGTTACAGATATATTTTAAATTATTAAACTTGTGCCGCGTGAAGGTTGAACGTATCTGAACTCCAGATTACTAGGATCATATTTTATTTACCTCCCAACCAAAATAATTTGTTTTATTTTTTTAAAATTAATATAACTTAATCTACAAAAAGATTACTAAAAAATATCCACAAAAACACCAAGTACTTCAAATTTCTCAATAATAAAGGGAAAATTTCTAAGGAAAGACAGACAGACGAGAAAACAGTTTGATCAATGTCTGAAACAAAGGTTCAAAAACAAATGGGTAGTGTTAACTTGTGTCTTTAAGGCACATGTTAAGAAACTTAAAAGAAGAAATTTTTTCTAAAATTTTGTGCATTTAAATGATTAAAAAATTAAATATTAAATGCAATGGACATATTCCAATAAATTTTTTTTATATTTGAATCATTAACTTGTGTCTTGAGAGCACACCAAAACAAATATCCTAAACATTTTAACTGAGAGACATGAACTTTAACACGCAAACAACAACCTTAAACATACCTACGATGTTGGACAAGCAAATAACACAATCCATATATAACATCAATTTACAAAAATATAGTTGTAAAAAATGAAAGAATTAATACACACATGAATAAATTAATAGATAGAGCACGACTCAGGACACGGACACCAGATACATATAATGCAATGTAATTATATATGTCAGTGTTGGAAAGAGTTAAAGGCAACGTACATAGCAGCAACAGCAGCAAAGAATCCAAAGAAAGAACCTCCCCAGCCAATACCAGCGAATTTGATAGCATGATTAGCGAGTCTGCTAGCAACTTCACTCAGGTCTTTGAAATCTGAGTTCATAACCTGAACTGCTTCTTCTTGAAAATTCATTCTGTTCCACATTTTCTTCTGATCAAGAAAGAACAAAATAAACAATGATGAAATTGAAATATCTAGCGGGAGGACCCAAAAACTATAGGACTGTGTAGTGGATGAGCTGGTTAATTGATTGGTTACGTTGCAATTTATGTTATTTTCATTGTATTGTATAAGTCCTGGTTGACCCAATGAAAACGATCTTTTATTTTAAATTTAAATTAAATTAAATTATTGATTAAAAAGATAATAAAAATGTTTTATAATATGAAATAAAGTAAAAAATTGAATTGAATATAAAAAGTAATATATATATTTTAGAAAATATAAGTTTAAAATTGTCAAAAGAAAAAGCTAAAATTAAGTTCAAAGACAAATTTAGTACTAATACAGTAATAATGCAAACAATTAAACTGTGCAAAAATACTAAAATATATTAAAATTAATTTTATGGACTTTTTATAAGCTATTTTATGAACTTTAAATTACTTAAAGCATGTCGGCCATGAAAAGCATATAACTAGTTTTTTGTTTTGTTCGAAATCATTGAATTAGAGATGGGTTGAGACCACGTGGAGGTTCATGGATTGGCAAGCAATAGATGTGGATGTGCTGGCGTATGAGCCATGTCGGCTGGTTTAATTATCCATATTATTTTTTGAGAAGAGAATTCCTACAAGCAAGAAAACTCATCTATAATACATATTCCATAATCTACAAGACTAATATATTCTTATCTGTAGGAACCCCAAGAATAAATCATATTTGTCCACCTATGTGGGTAGATTTAAGAGGGCATTTTTTTGATATTCTGGTTAGGTCCATCTATACTCCATTTTTTTATATCCCAATCTACAAGACTAATATATTCTTATCTGTTTACACAGTGTTCAAAAGAGAAGCTTGTTTTTCAAGTTAATGATATTATTTTCTCTGTATATTGACGAAATGACAAATAATCATTGAAATTCATACACATAAAGAGAGAGTTTAAAGTTTAAACTATGATCACAACATCCAACTAACAATTTTAATATTGTAGCAGTTGAATTAAAACTTTTCTTTTAAAGGAGTTGAGCTAGAACTTGTAGACAATGATATTGTTTTTATTAAGAATATAGTTTATACTATGAAAATTGCTTTTCTCCCAACATAAAACGCTCACTTCCAACCGAACTACACAAAATACTCCGGCGTGAGTTAACTTACGCAGGTGTATAGCCCAGCGTGACTTAAGTCACGCTCGACACATGACTTAAGTCAGCGTGAGTTAACTCATGCTGGGTTCTGTTATAAGAACATAACAGCTTCATAAGAATTTCCAAAACTTCATTTGCAGTTTTGATCAACAAAGTTGCGATTTTCTCAAACCTTAAGTCATTCAACGCCAATTACAATCACAAAATCAAGTAAGTGCTTATTATCCTATTGCATTGACTTTTTTGATTGAATTGTTAGGTTTTTTTTGGATAAATTGTCACATATTTAGGTTTTGTTGATTTTTGATTTTTGATTTTATGATGTTAGATGTTTATGATTTGATCGAATTGTTTGTTGTTAATTAGAATATAAATTGTTGATTAAAGTTGAATTGTTAGGAATTTGTGTTAGAATTTTTAGGATTAGAGTAGGTTTCGATCTCTGATATTTGCATTGTGCAGATATGTCTCAGAATCAGGGTGATGTTCAGTTGAAAAAGGAGGGTGAGAAGAAGAAAGCAAAATCAACTGTGACATGACACAAAATCGAAAGCGATGGTTCCGTAAAAAAAAGCAATTCGAAGGTGTCGGTGTACAATCATTTCAGGCTGAGGAGGAGCGGAAGGACTTGTAATTTTGGTCCTTGATAGACAATTGGCAAGTGTACCAAATACTATCGAAGTAGTAAAAATATCGTTCCTCAAGGACTGGTTTTTAATCTCAATAATTCAATTACATTATTCAAAAGGATGTATAAAGTTCTTTTAATTTGCCACAAGGCAGTTGGTTTGGTTTGATTTGATGAAATCAAGTAACTTAAAATAAAGATTGATTAAGAAATATATGGAGAGAGATGAGATCGGGTTTGTCGAATCCTCTAGTGTTTCCCTAATTGGTATACTTTGCTTATTCTTATGAATGATTCTCTAGTTCATGATAATTAACAAAATAGTCCTAATCAATCCCTTGAGTTAGGACCCTCTTCTCAAACTATAGCCCCTAATTCCTTAGGTGGTCTAATAATCTTTGAAGGTTTAGAGTACGTTAACCTAACATCACTAATAAACAATTATCCATTCCTAGACTAACCATGTTTATTAGAACAATTCAATTAGGTCTAAGTCGAAAGCTAGGGTCAGTAGTCATTCGTTCTCACTAAATCAGATTTATATGTGATCAGGATATAAAAGCATTAAGAACAATTAAATTGAATAAAAACTAGATTGTCATTCATAATAAATAGAGTTTCAAAGCAACATGGATCAAATAGGGTTACACAGATTCATCTCAGACCTAATCTCTGAGAGATTTAGCTACTCATAATTGAGTTGACGAATAGCATAATCAATGAAATAATTAAAACATACATGAACTGAATTAAGGATGAGGAAATCGCCCTTCAA
>Ga0315915_1002596_pt1 | contig 22838 bp, 8 predicted proteins | sample MpolbnodulesMG_FD_207738 | JGI IMG/M metagenome (GOLD analysis project Ga0315915, IMG submission 207738) | Medicago polymorpha root nodule microbial communities from Los Angeles, California, United States - branched nodules | ecosystem: Host-associated > Plants > Roots > Nodule | place: USA...
TACATCAAGCCTAAATACATTCTATGGTCTCAAGAGAAATATAAATGACAAGAATAATAAAGTGCATAAATTAAATTACATAATTTCCTAAATACACACTAATGAAAATGACAATAAAATAAATGACAAGAATTAAATATGCATGCAAAAATTAAATTAGAAATAAATGACAAATAAAATAAACATAAAATATATTGCAATTTAAAAACAATCAAGAAAATAACAAAAAAGTAGTGGAAATGAACAAATAAAACAAATATTAAGATATAGAAAGTTTTAAAAGAGAGAACACATTTTTTTTAGAATAAAAAGAGACATTAAAATAAAAAAATGGTGTAAAATATATTGAAAAAAATAAATAAAACAAAGGGGCTCAAGCAGGATGAACCTGGACAACTTGATGAATCAGGAGGTCCAGATTCAATCACTGTATCAACTCATCACAACCACTAGACCAAATGATCCAAGGGTTTACAAATTAGAAACACAATAGTGAAAATAGACAACACTCATAGGATTAAAAGTCAGGCACACAACAGCCGTCAGATCTGAGATTTGACGGTTTAAACAAAAGACACACAGTGAGGAGTAAAGGACAAAAGACCATGTGAATCTTCCTAAAAGCATCCTGGACCGTCAGAGCTAAGATCCAACGGTTTAGTCTTGAGGTCACATGGCTAACAGATGGTCATGCACACACTCAAACCAAACAAAAAGTAGTATAAAAGAGGATCTCAACAAAAAAAATCACCATAACCACATAATACTTCTCTCTATAAAGTGATTTTAGAGAGAGAAGCTCTCTCCTCTCAGCAAAGCAACAGATCGGAGAAGAGGTGGCGGTCGGAGGTGCTCCGACGCGGTGGTCGGCCGTAGCGCCGCTGCGTCGGAGCTTTTTTTTTTTCTTTCTTTTTTTCAAAAATTTTATACCGAAACGCTCATCTTCTTCTCCTCTATACGAATTCGAACTCAGTTTTCAACGAACAACAACCAAATAACCTAGATCTACAAAAAAAAAAGAAACGAACAAACACTTCTCTCTTTACCTCTTTTGAAATCGAATTCGGTTCAGCATTGTTCTTCTTTGGATCGATCTGTTTCCGTTCGATTCGCTTGCTTTACCGATTCGAGTTCGGATTTGTTGTTGTGATGAATGTGTAGATCTGTTCGTTCTTGCTTTTTCTTGTCGAAATCGCAAGGAAGGTGACGGTTTAGGATGAATCCGTGTTGTTGGAGTATTTTGGTTGATGTTGTTGTTATGGATCGAGCTTATTTGGTGTGGTTTTCAGCTTGCTGGAAATTTTTGTACATCGTGTTCTTGAGTTTTTTCAAATTTTTTGGTGTTTTATCCAGAATTGGATGAGAGAGAAAGGTGAAATGTGTTTGTTGATGTGATTGGTGACTTTTTCTGATTTCCCTGACGCGTGAACAGTGCAATCAATGACTGTATTTTTCTAAGGTTTCTCTGGTACAGGACAATGACCAAAATGCCCCTGCAGAAACTTGTGCAAGAGGAAACCAATGGACAATTGACATGTGGACACAGGACTTTAAAAGATAAAATAAATATAAAAACGAAAATTAAAAAAAGAAATAAATAAAAATGAGATAAATTAATAAAAAGAAAGAAATAAGAAGGGAAGATAATAAATAAAAAAAAAGTAATTAAAACTGTCCCTTTCGGTAACTAAATGAGGTATTTTAAAATACCTCTCTACCGAAATTTCGTATGAGACGACAAAATCACTCGGGTTTTAAAATACGAATACAACTTTTGACTGACTAAAAAAATTACGAATAAAACTTGTGACTGACTAAAAAAAATACGAATAACAATTTTAACATGCGAACAAAAGGATTTAATTATACGAGTAAAAAGTTTTTGTTAACTAGAATACGATAAAAAATAAAACGTAAGAACAAAAAAGTTTTAACTAACTAAAATACAAATAAAATGTTTTAACTAACTAAAATACGAGCAAAAATGTTTTAGCTGACTATAATGCTAATAAAATGTTTTAAATACTTAAAAATACGAATAAAAATTTTAACTATACGAAAAAGAGTTTTAACTGTTTAAACTACGAAAGAAAAAAGTTTTGACTGATTAAATTGCGAACAAGAATATTAATTGGTCAAAATTTAGGGTATGACAATATACATTTAATACAATTTTTATGTATATAGATTAAAGAACAATACACATTTAATTAATTAGTGAGTTGTAAATGAGTTATAGAAAAATACACATTTAATTAATTAGCAGAACATTAGTACAATTTTCATGTACATAGGTTAAAGAACAACACACATTTTATTAATTAGTCTATTGTCCATAAGTTAAAGAACAATAAACATTGAATTAGTTAGTGGAACATTAGCACAATTTCCATGTACAAAGGTTAAAGAACAACACACATTTAACACAATTTTCATGTACATAGGTTAAAGAACAATATACATTTAATTTATTAGTATATTGTACATCAGTTAAAGAACAATACACATTTAATTAGTTAGTGGAACATTAATATAATTTCCATGTACACAAGTTAAAGAACAATACACATTTAGTTAATTAATGTATTGTACACGAGTTAAAGAATAATAGACATTTAGTTAAGTAGTGCAATCATAATACAATTTTTATGTACATAGTTTAAATAACAATACACATTTAATACAATTTTCATGTACATAGGTTAAAGATCAATACATATTTAATACAATTTTCATGTACAAATTTGTTTGTAGTTTTTCTTGTATTGGATTGGGTTCTTTGTTTTTTTTATTTTATTGGTTGTTTTGTCATAGATTTGATTTGTTGTTACTAAATTTGTTCGTAGTTTTTCTTATATCGATTGTGTTATCTGTTACTAAGTATGAATCACAGAGAAGATAGAATGTCTAAACAGAATAGTTGAAATTTGTTTATAGATATAATGTAATGCACCACTCGGCCAACCCTTAGGGTTAACCTCTTTCAATGTAATGCACACTATGTTTGGATGATTTAGTCAATTCAATGAAAATAAAATTGATCATTAGAAACACTAATAATGTTAACAACACAACACACTATCTAACACATGTTTCTCAAGATACACCATCTTATTTGTTAAAACTTAAAACTAATGAGCTTCAACAAATTTATGTGGAAACTACGTAGTATTTTAGTAAGACATGCATGTTAGAGTATCAATAAGTAGGATCAACTATGTTGAAATATTTCTTAAAAAAAACTGTATTGAAATGTGTGTATTAAAATGTGTTGCTACATATACTAGGGGGAAAAAGACAATTAATTAATTTTCACTTTATGTATCAATATTTGTCAATAACAAGAGAATAATTATTTTTAGCTGATACAATTAGATTTTTTTTATTCATAATATGGACGTTAAATAAATCATATTATTTAAACAAAATTTTTCCCCTATTTTATGCATGTGGAACAGAGAAAGAGCAAGTAAAACATTATTGAGAATATTTTAATATGTATGTTTACATGGGTGGGACTAAGAAAGATCATTTGAATATATTAATTAGCTTCAAATTAAAAGCTTGCATTTATGGAAACAAATTGAAAACTATAAATAGTTTGCTTAAGCACTTATGTATAAGATAGACTACTTCAACCATCGAAAAAAAGAGAATGTGATTAAATTGTTTTTCATTCTAAGTTGTTTATGCAAGCTATGTTTACTAGCTAATTTATTGAAATAAAAGTAAAGATCCCGTGATTGAAAAACATAACGTCATGTAAGTGAAATTCTGTCACATATTTTTAGAAGACATTTTCTTAAGAATACCTTATAAAAAAAGTTTTTCAATATTGCAATTGATTTGATAAAAATGTTGTTCTTTGTTTTGCTTTGATTTGGTCTACTACCTAAAGATTTACTTCATGAGTACCACTCTTTTCACAACAAAAAATGTTGTGAGAAGAGCAATACTCTTATTTCATAGATACTGATCTAGACCCTGATTGTGATGCCAATACATTAGTAATTTAGTATTATTAAGGTACCTATTTCCTAATTTAAAGTTTCAATTAATTTTTTATTTTGTTTCTTACAATCCCATGTGTAAATAGATTAGTATTATTTATATACTTTAAAAAGAAAACTTGCAGACCTCATTGATTCAGATTATACTATGCATAAAAATACCGAGTATTATTGCGTTTAAGCCTGATGAGTTATCAAGAGTCACTAAGTAATGCAAGATCTCTCCAGGATCTCGCTTGTGCCATCAACTATCAATTGACGAATTATTGAGATATTATGTTACAAATCAGATTTTCACTTCTATGTGATGTTTTCTCTCCTTAAATTTACTCGAGTATTATAGCATGATTGATTGATGCAACTTATAATGCGTTTATAGTTGATGCATGATCTTCTTTCTACAATGAAATTAATTCTCATATTTTAATTACCAAGACTTAAATGTTAAGCCATAAGTTGTTAACATGTCAAATAGCGCACTACAACATCATCGTGCAATGGAATTTGAACAAATCACAATTGTTCATGATCCATAAATGATAACATTGATGAGAATGATTGATTTCAAATAACTTGTATTTAATGAAAAACCGTCTTTCTTGTTTCAGATATCAATTGATTTTCCTAATGATGGTGTTTGGGAACAATTTCATAAGCAACTACAACATCTATATTATATATATTTGAGGGTTTTTTCAAAGATATATATTACTTTTTTTAGGGAGTTAAAACGTATTACTTAATGGTTAAGATAGGAAATCTGTATAATTTACTAATTTAAATGTTCTTATTTGACGAAATTACCCTGTAAAATATACTACTACCTGCGTATTAGTGTTTAATAACAATTAACTACTCCCTCTGTATTTTATTATAAGTAACTTTGAAAAATAATGTTTTAGTTTTATTAGTATGAACCACTTTACAATACCAATACATTTTTTTTATCATACCATTTAACATTTATTACTCTCTTTTTTTTCTATTCTTTTACTCTCTTTTTCGCATATCATTATTAAAGAATAATTTTGTAAAGTCAATCTCAATTTCTCTTTTCGATACAAAATTAACTACATTTCCTAATATACGTGTAAATGTCAAAAAGACTTATAATAAAATACAGTATATAATTACATTAATGTTTTGTGATTGAGTACTTATTCAAGGGTCAACAATAAACTTCCAAATGTATTGAATTTTACTGGCTCCACTTCAAAGTTTCATGGAATAATGCATGAGTACCGGTGAAATGCGAAAAAAATGAATTGGTCTAAAGTTTCATATGCATTGCTTCTTTTTTTTTGTTAATGCATTCTGCCACTACAACTGTAGCTCTAACTCAACTTTTAACTCAACTGGTCTAAAGTTTCATAGGATTTTTACTAACATAATAATATATCTATGACTATGTATCTTGTGTACATATTTTCCTTGCCTTTTCCATTAATTAAGTATTGCAATCCTTCCATTCAATTGGACATGTATACATTTTTTTGTTCTTAGCGCATATAACTTAATAGTTAGGCTTATAAAATCAAACTTTTAAGAGACAAATTAACAAAATTAATTCTTTAAGATTACGATTTAAGAGAGAAATATCAGAGAGACTATGAGAGGATGACTGCCCTCGTTGTCGTCTAGGTTTTTACCACGTTTAAATAATTAAACTTATGGAGGCAATAACCGCTCATTTGACTTAACATAATAGTTCAACAGATCATGGTCTATTCAAAAACAATATTCCAATTAAAATATTCATCAATAATTAGTGTTTGATAACAATTAACTATAATTTATATTATTAATAATTTTATAACAATTTGTTAAAAATATAAATATAGCAGTTAATTATGTCAATCCATAATTGATAAAACTAAATAATTATTACAACATCCCTATCATACATGTATCAAGCATAATCGAAGTAACTCTATACTTAATTGGTTATATTGATTTATAGTTAAATGAAAATAAATTTTGGAACCATGCAACGCGCATGTCTTAGTCCAGTATGAACTAATCTCAAATCAGATATTCAAGCATACATGGACAAAAGAAACAATGAAGAAGGTACGTAATTAATTAAGTGAGTTTAATGATAACAAAAACTTGATACTAAAAAGACGGTTGATCTGTTTTTGTATTTGTTGTTTTTTCTATCAACTCTGATTAGGTCTTGTTTTCTTTTTAAAAGCTCTACTTAGGTCTTGTTAGAGTACCAAAAAAACAAAACATGTTGAACTTGCATTGTTTAGTTTGTAATTTGTCCCTCCATAAAAATGTCTGTAATTGTAAGAAGGAGAAATCTTGAATTGGAGTGTCTTGAACAAGAAATTAGTGATAGTAGATAAAGCTCACATTATGACACATTTCTTAGCCTATTTAATTAATTAGATATCTATAAAATTAAAACTTATAGCTACTAGCACCTTTCGATGAGGTAGAAGCTAGACATGTTTTGCATGGGAGACATGTGAAGCAGGGATATACGACCACCAGAGGCACCATTACTCCTACCTTCTTACAAGCTTTCCATTATTGTTTTAATGGTATTCATGTTCAAATAGATACCCTTCAACAACTAGACTTGTCACGTTGTTATCCAACACATGAATAAACAATCAACAAAACTTGAAAAGTTTTACCTTAGATGAGAAGCTAAGGCGAAAGGATATAGTTAAAATGTGGGGGCAGTGCATTGCTATGTCTCAAGAATAATGTTATTTCAACATTTAAAAATCAACGACTATTTGACAATTGTATAATCATTTTTAATTATTGATATGATTATGAACAACTAGATAAAAAATGAAATAGTATGTATAATGTATACACATTCAGTCTTGAACATCTATTTTTATTTTTAGATTTGAACATCTAAAAAGTTATAAACATAACATATAAAAGAAATAAAATATATCCAAGAAGCCAGGTCCTCCCAACAACACAAGTAGCTGTCCATGTTTATAGCCGCTTTATAGTAACAAAAAGAAAAGTATTTTTCTTGCAGAAAGTATATGTATAAAAAATAAGAAATAATCTGGTATCCACTTGCTCCTAAAAGGGAAAATCCACTCAAACCGATCAACATTCAACAACTTTTTTATTAATTTTTTATTTTCATTACTTCAAGCCTTCAACCACTGTTTTGTTTGAAGTTATTACTCAATAGTTTATATAATTTTATATAATTAAAAACTAATTGATTATTTATCTTTTAAAATCTAAGTAGATGTTTTCTTTAAGAAGCCAAACAATCAAAGTAAATGTTGATTATATATAATTTAATATTGCTATAAATTTATAATTTATTTAAATTTCAAGATTGTGCTCTTCATGTAATTAAATCTTGTGATTCAATAGTTGGATTATTTAGATTTACTTTTGGTTTTTTTGACTAATTGTTATATTTACATTTGATAAAAGTTCTAAATAAAGTTTTCATGTGAACCGAGTATTCTCTGTGCATAGTTACAAAGAGTAATCCCTAAGTTAGATAGAACTGTAATGGGTGACAAAGCTCCCTCAATATGTTTAAAATTGTTGCATTCTAAGAGTTGAATTTGAACTCAAGACCTTTAGTTAAGCGGAAAGAGATCTATTATCATCTCATCAAAGTTCTCTCGAGTAAATAAAACAAGTACATATGACTTACTCGTAAAGTATATACGGATATCCTATCATACATTATATTTTTTTAAGAACTATTATACATTATCTTAAAAATTCAATTTTGAAATCTTCATGTTATCGTTTTTTTGAATTTTGCTTCATTGATTAAATATACACCAAGATCCTTGTAGGTGATAGAAACTAGTAACAATATAACACTTTATTGAGTAACAACTATTTATCGTTGAACAATCTCTGGAGAAAGGTTTTCAATCAGAGATAAAATATACAACTAATAACTTGAACAAGATTGAAATGTTGCATAGAACAGACATGCACATATTCTATGATGACTAACTATGTCTTGTCTTTCCTTATTTATTCATAGTTCAGACAGAAAATACACACAAACTGTAGTAACTACAGCTGCTATTCAATAATTAATAACAGTTGTTATAAGTACGTTCCATTACTTCCTCATTTTGTAAAAACTGGGTCCACTCCATGTGCATTTTCATAGTATGAATTATACTTGCCTTGAAGTGATCATAATCAGGATCAACGATGGAATCAACATCATCATAAGAGTTTGGTTCTTGGACAATTTTGTAAGTGGGGTTGTGAGATTCAAAAATCAAAGTTGGACGATATGCCAAATTGAATGATACAAGGTGAGGCTTGGTACCAAAATCTGACAGTAGGTACAATATATTGGAAGAATGGAAGACAATGAATCAGAATCTACAATGAAATTAGTGTCGACATAAGGATCTGATTCTTTTACCATTTCTCCTTCAAAGATTAATCCTCTGCCATCCTTGTCGCCAGTTAGCGGCAAAACTTATCGATGCTCTACTTTAAAACGCCACAGAAAGGCAGTTATAAATGATTTTCAACCTGAATGTGGATAATGTTAGTGCCACCAACGACAAGCACATCAACACATCGCAGTCACAACTTGTGCCAACTTCTCCGTCTCCGATGCCCTTCGCAACGAAATATTTATCGGTGCAAAATACCCACCAATAGGCATTGTTGACACCGTCAAACACTGAAATACGCATTTCTAGCATGATGTACCACAATTGAAAGATTGATGATCTGATACCGATTGATAGAAACTAGTACCAATATCATACATTACTGAATAACTTTTATTATTGAAAAATCTCTGGAGAAAGGTCCTCAATCATAGAATATACAATTACAAACTTGGACAGGAATGAAATGTTACATAGAACAGAAAGGCAAAGGCACGATTCCTGCCAAAGATCCAAGAGCCTTGGACCCCTCGCTTTCCAAATAACCCACTCAAATATTCTAGGATGACTGACTATGTCTTGTCTTTCCTTATTTATTCCTAGCATACAATTAAATAATAACTGCAAAGTAACTACTTATAATAACTGCAATTAAATAATTAATAAATACCCAGAAACTGCCGGGATCAAATTCTTTTCCTCTCATAATACTTCTTAATAAGAAGGTAGTAGCTTCCTTTTGAAATGGTATATAATTAACCCAGTTCCATACTTTGCTAGAGCTGCGGTCTAACATGTAATTCATAAATGCATGCCAGTATACGTGCAATGCACATATCAAAAACTTGGTATACAAACTACTTAAAGGCTTCAATAAATTAATTCAATACTATAACAATCCATCTGTATTTAACAGTTATTTTGGCAGCTCAGGTATAATTTTACCACAAAAATGTGTGCTGAAAGAAGTACCAGCTTTTCATCAGCACTCTATTCGAACAGCACCACTCTCCGACTTAATAAACTTGGGCTTCCTAACTACTTGTTCTAAGCACTGTATAACATCACCAATCTGAAAATCACAACAGTTATTGATTACTAGTCCACACTCATTTCCTTTCTTCACAGAATCCACATCCTGCTTCTCCCTCTTAAGAGAGGAACAAGGTCCTTCAAACACCATTTCACCACTCCTTAGAAGCCTCATGGTTGCTGACCTGTTCACAAAACCTTCAACAACTTTGCAACCAGCTATTTTCACATCAGGTCCCTTAGATTTGCTCCCTTTCACTTCAAAGATATTCAGCACTTCTGCTTGCCCAGCCACCTGAGTCTCGGGTGTACCTGGGGCCTTCTCTATTATCAAATTGGCTACGTCTTCCAATACATGGTAAATCACACGGTGCATAATTACCTACAAACCAAACCAAACAGATATCAAATAGAAATAAAAAATTTCAATCACTAAATAGCTAAATGAGTAAATCACCAATTTAGTCTTTAAAATTGTATGGCGTCAACTCAGTACCTGAATTTTAATTAATAAAAATAATTACACAATTTCAATACATTAACTACCATATAATTTCCTTTTTAGTATCCTTAATCAGTGCCCCCCAGGGCACTGGTTAGCATTTCCCGAAATAATGTGACTGAAAATTTTCAAATTTAGGAATATTTTGAAACTTCGCTAATTTCAGAGATTAAGTAGACGTCTTATAATCTTAGGGACTAAATCAGTAATTACTCATAGTTAAATACGGGAAAAGGCTTAAAATACCTTGATACTAGCACGAGTTGCTGCTTGGGTAAGAGAAATAGGTGGACTCTTGACATTGAATCCAACTATGCATGCACCGCAAGCCTGTGCTAGGTCCACATCGGATTGAGAAATAGGCCCCACGCCAACATGGACAACATTCACAGAAACCTAACAATGAAATTACAGAGTGGTTATTTTATAATAGCAAATAAAATATTAATAAAACAACACTAAACTTATCAGAATTTTTTATTTATATTTCGACATTTGGACAAAGGCTAATAATAACTTGATCAAAGATATGCTTCAACAGAAAAAAAGGGAAAAAGGTTAAGCTCTTACATCCATGCTGATTAATGTGATCTTAGTTAAATATCACAAACACTTATGTTTAAAACCTACTGTTTTATATTTACTTGTAACTGATGCAATAATTTCCAATTAATACAATGTCTGTTGTTGACGACCTTCCACGTCCTTGTTCTTTGTGCGGGCCAGCATCTACGTGTATGCAAAAAGAAAAGTTTACCATATTATAGTTATAATAGCCATCACATACCTGAGGACTATTCAAAGTTGTCAATGCATCTGTAACAGCTTGAACAGTTCCCTGAACATCTCCTTTTACAATTACTGCCATTTCAACCCTTTCAGGAACCTCCTCAGTATCATCTGATGTAGTTGGGATATGCACTATCTTACCCCTAAGCCTGTCCTCTTCAAATTTCTTTTTCCTACCAGAACTAAGCATTCTAGCCCGCTCCTCAGAATGAACAACAATGACATCGTCACCGGCCATTGGCAGCCCTCGAAGCCCTTCAATCTCCACAGGCATTGCTGGAGTTGCTCGTTGAGTTAACCTCCCTGCTGCGTCTTTAATAGCCCTTATTTTTCCCCACTGCGAGCCTACAACCACATGCTGTCCACAAACTAGAGTCCCTGCCTTCACTATAGTAGTCACCAATGGACCCCGTCCTTTGTCAAGTCTTGCTTCAACCACATATGCTTGAGCAGGACCATCAAATCGTGCTTTAAGATCCATCATATCAGCCTGAAGGAGTAAAGCTTCCTCTAGGTTATCCAGTCCAGTCTTTTTAAGCGCGGAAACTTCAACAACCTGAATATCCCCACCCATCTCCTCTAACAGCAAGCCCTCTGAAGCAAGCTGTAGTTTTACTTTTTCAGGATTTGCACCTGGTTTATCACATTTATTGACTGCAACTACAACTGGTACATTAGCTGATTTTGCATGGGACACAGCTTCAAGTGTTTGGGGCATTACACCGTCATCTGCAGCAACAACTAGCACTACTATATCTGTGACTGCTGCACCTCTTGCTCGCATGGCACTAAATGCAGCGTGACCAGGAGTGTCGAGAAATGTGATTGATGCTCCTGATGACATGCCCACCACAAAGGCACCTAGATGCTGAGTAATGCCACCAGCTTCCTTGGCTGCCACTGACGTTTGACGCAAGGCATCAAGAAGGGAAGTTTTTCCGTGATCAACATGACCCATCACTGTTACAACTGGAGGACGTGGTAAAACTTCTTTACCTTCAGTTGAATGTAACCTCTTAACATTGACGCCAACTTCCTGCAATAGAAATGAACAAATTAAGTGAAAGAAAACAAATATCCACAAACAGGAACCTAAAAAATCATCATGTAGTTCAAAACAAAAAGGAGGAAGGGGGGATTGGAGAGTGGCGGAGACACTTGTGAGTCAATGATCCAGAAATAAGGCAAACAAAAAAAAATAAGGCAAACAAAAAAAGATGTAAGAATACCCAAGTATAATAATGCTACATTGAAACTAAATATTTCCCCAAACCTACCTACCAAGACTCTAGGCCTAGTACTATCGATTACTTATTTTCCTTTTACTTTCCTATGCATATTGTGCCTTACGACAAATGGGGAGATGCACAAAATCTACCAATGCCAACTATCAATTTAAGGAAAAGTATATCTCAAACTCCAGTGATTTCCATCAAAACATTGCTAGCAGCCTTTATCTCAAGCAACTAAAAAATTATGAAAGATAGCTTTGAATCCTATATGCTCCAAGTGAAGCAGAATGAGACAATGAGTAGAGTATGAGCAAAATATTTTTTTCCCTTACAAACTGTCATTTACAAATGGGAAAAGGCTAACAAACAAGTATTGGAATCAAAAGACGATACTGGTTTCCTATATTCACTGATTTAACATCATCTATGACTAAGAAGGATATACCATTGCAGCAAGCTCAGAAATATCCATACTGAGAGGCTCAAACTCTGATTGAATTTTTTCACCAACAGTTGTGAGAATATCTTGCAAAGAAGATACTGATTTTCCAGAACGCTTTGCCAGTTCAACAAGGGTCATGCCTTCAAATATTTCTATCGTTTTATCGGGATTAGATTTGGTTGCAGTGACTTTACAAGGGATGTGTGGAGCGTCAACAGGAGGCTGGTTTCTACTGCCTTTTTTCACATACTTCTCCCTCTTTGGGGGCTTCAAACCATACGCTGCATCACTTCTTGACCAGACTTGTGAGCTAGCATGGAAGCACCTGCCAACGTAAAACAAAACTAATTACATCTAGCTTTTTGCTTTTTACGTATAAGTACCAAATTTTCAACTAATGTCATTTCTTTCTTCCATGTGCAGTCATCCAAATTTTAGTGTTGGCATTTTCGTCTACAGCCGAGAGATATTTGAAAAATTCAGGACCATCTATTACAGTATTATTAGCATGTAAATAAACCCAACCCAATCTACCAATCAGGAATATTATCACCGATGTAGTATACCTCACAAAGCAGTACATAAATTACGGCCTCTTAAAAGTGCCCCCACCCCTCTGTAATTTTATGCATATCTTTAAAAGTAAACTAACTTCTCCTAGCCCTACTCACCATGCATAGGCCAAATGATGCTATCATCCTTAAACCACCTAAACTGTAATGCTATCAATTGTTAATTTTAAAACTTGAAATTTGAGTACTATCTCACCGTATTCCACATTCTTTAGTCCCACTACTATAACCAGCCACACCTATACATGAGTGATTGATGAAATCTGCATCAGGTAATGTGAAGTACGTGTAAGTATAATAGTATACAATAAACAAGTGCTGGAAATGAAACATTATAAGCATAAATGACGTCAATTACCAGGCATGCATCTTGCGGATGCATAAACAGATTGTGAAGCAAATATAGATGCATAACTTGACCCTACCACATGCCTACATGATGTTGTAGCCAAAGCTCTGGTAAAGTTCATATATATTCTCTGCATTCAGATAATAAAAAGGGTATTATCAGAAACTTAATGAGCTATATACACTAATTATTATAGGAAAACCCCTGCAACATGGATAATTGTGGTATTTTACACAATTTAAAATGAAAGGAGCTGGTGCTTATTATAAAATTCAACTTACCTTCTTTCCAAGCTTCAGCAAAGCCGCCATTCATAAGCATATAACTCTGCAGATTTAGGCCAAATGCAAATTATTTACAAAAAAGATAGAGACGGAATATGACATCTAACTTTAAATCAAAAATTCTTGTAAAATAACTTAAACAAGATAATAAATTTTGAAGCTACATAATTCTTCTATGAATATCTTAAAGGAAAAATCTTGTAAAAACATAAAAATAGTTTAAATACTTCAACAAACTTCCTTCCACTTCAAATGAAACTTAATAATTTTATTTTTATTTTTTTTTACAAAACCATTGAAAGTGAAGGGTACAATATGAAGACCCTAACCCTAGACTCAAACTGTGATCCAGCTCCGACTAACACATTGGATGGCTAACGAGTCTCTTGTGTACTCTTCAGTCCTCCAATGAATTAATACCTGAAAATAAACAACAACATGTGATGAGATTTACTATCTCAGTGAGTTCCCAAAGAGGGATGAAGTATAAATTTCTCCTTAGAAAATCATTAGTTAAAACTCATAGATAAAATTAAATCTTCTTTCTATCAAAGTATACATTAGTTAACTGTGTGCTTTGAGTTTAACGAAGAACATAGACATATCTCATAATCTGATCGTAAGATTTATTCGTTCTTTCGTTCATTTGTAATTGTGTTCGTAACTTCTCCCGAGTGTGGGTATACCCAACATAGTTACCTACCAGTAAAGTATGCTAAAAAAACGGTAAGTGGTGCCCCATCTACTTCACTGTTTTCTGAGATTACCTTATCTACCCCTCAATTGAATGATCATTTTTATCATTCACTCTTGTACTACCTAGATGCATATTACACATCAAGTAATCTCGAATACCTTTAACTTACTTGTTTTTTCATCATATATTATCATTCATACTTGGTATTTCCATTACTAGTTATATATAGATACATAAGTCCGACTAACTAGGAAATATCCTATGCTTCTACTTACTCTGCACATATATATAGTATACATAAATAGCATCGAAGTATAACAATCAAATAGTAATTAAGTATAATGCATATACAACTATGCTATCATCATCATTATTTCATTACAAGAATTAAACATTTGCAGTTTAAGTTTATTCTCATACTAAGTACAATTTACCTAGCATTCATCTAATCAACACGTCAACTTTCACATTATTGCAATAACAATTCATAGACATTCCATCAATCACCATCTTAATCCAATTCCAAACAAGTCCTTAAATTATCTATACACATATCGTATAACTTTATATGTTCTTTTTATTACTAATCACCCATATACTTCTTTAAATCCATGAACTATCAATGTCAAATACACGAGTAACATTAAGTAACAATATCATTACTAATAAACTCTAATAAATCATCTAATCTACACACCAATACTCACATAAGACATTTCACAAACATCTCATATGCATATTAAACATATGCTTGGATTTATGGTTACCAAGTTATAAGACTAAAGGGGAACTCACCTCTAATCCTAGGTTAAAGATGATGATTCAATGTTTGAAATTTATCTTCATCTGCTCCTAATGTTCTCTTTTGGCTCTTGAATCAAGCTTTTCCTCAATTTCTCATAATTTCCACAAACCTAGATCTTTTCCTATTTTTTTGCTTACACAGCACTTGAATCACTTCCTTTAGGTATCCCTTGCCTTACAATAACATAAACACTCTAATTTATGATTTTCATGTGAGCTTGTTGATTTTGGTTTGGAATGGTAGAGGATTGTGTTTCTTTGTTGATTCTGGCGAGAGAGAGAAGAGAGGAAGAAGAGGAAATTCTGAAATTTTTATTTTTCTCTCTCTTGAATTGCTTATTTATGGGTTTATGTTGAAGTTACGAAATTGCCCTCACTTAAGTACATTTCAACAAAAGACAATACTAATTCACATAGAAACGAGCCTCTTGGCCAAATTCTATCGTTTAAGGGGTCAAAATGACAGTTGCTAATTCTTATCAGAATTTATCAGGTATTGATCGAATCAACGAGATTTTTATACTTCCATATTTTACCCCTTAGATATTGTTAGCTCTAATTTAATCTATTTTAAAACTACTGACACTCTTAACTACACTTATAATTACACCTACTTAAGCACTAATTTTAACTCTAAATGGTTTGGGATATTACATTTTACCCCGTTAAAATGAATTTCGTCCCCGAAATTTACTGATCCAAGTAAAACTCACTAAATTTTAGATGTTTCTACCTTGATACGTATTGTTGCCCAAAATAAACAATTGTACAGTTCATAAAGCAAAACATTTGAGGATCTAAGGGTGTGTGCAGAATATATGCAACTAGAATAGAAAAGAGCCGAGTACTTTTAAAGCATAACAATTTCTTAGACTCCAAATTACTCATTTCATCTACCAAAAGGAAATTCCACCCAAAACCAAATATGTTGTATAAACATATAAACAAGATAGACAAAAAAATACTATTAAATTTAATTTTCTGTAATGCTTCTAAAAGGCTTCCTAGTTATGCAACTCTTTCTGTTGCGCTTTTTGATTAAAACGGTTCCTAATTGATTTTAAGGTGCGTATCTTAGATTACAATCAAGAGGTTTTCTAAGTGGCATATAGAACTACCCTATTTACGAGTACTTTGGACTAACGCATTGTATAGGATTTAAATCTAAAGTAACCCATGGCACAAGGGCCGGGGCCTACAATTCTAAATTGTTATTTAAACCCTATTACATCCACTGTCGTTCATTATCATAGTATAAATTAACATCTTCCACAACCTAAAATAATTGCATACAATAATATAACAATTTGAACACACACACGACCCTAATTGTAAGGCAATAAAACAAATACAGTGTATGCTTTTATTTGACCGACAACCCACAATTTAAACCAATGACTTCCATTAGGACTAAAACCATTATATTACCATTTGATTAAGAATAATTTATTTTGGATGTCACAAACTAAAATAGAACATGCAGAACTACAAAAGCACTCTTTAAAACTTTTCATTGAACTAATCAAAATAAGTAATTCATTTCAAGACAAATGAAGATGCAGCAAGAGAAAGAGGTAGGAAACCAAGTATCGACCAACACAATTTTATTTTAATCTATGCTATATTAAATAGCAAATGTCGGTTCACATTTGAAAACTATTCCCCAGAATTCTGCATCTCATCCAAAACCTCTAATATGAAAAGACTAAAAAAATTATGCAAAAGAAGAAGAAAAAATTACAACTGCAAGTATTGTTAAAACAGTGCCCCTAATATGTCAATCTTGTTTCCCAATATCTACGAAGAATAGCACTCAATTTTTTTTTGAAATTTGAACAACAAAATTTATTAAAAACCAGATCTCTGCTCAAGATGAACCGAGACCGGTAAATCAAAGACTACAAAGGCGCCGTATATAGACTCGAGAAGAATAGCACTCAATGACTGTTCACTACACAAATCATGCAGTTTGCTTTCTTGATATTACAGGTTATCAAGATCAGTAGCATCAACTATAAATAAGTTAGCTGCTAAATTTCTTATTAGAACAGGCTCAATTTCACAAATTAAACTAGATGAAGAGATTAAGAAATTCAATTGTTGCTAGATCGATATAAAAATAGACTATGACACTAATATAAGGTATAAAAGAAAAGGCTTCAGTCCAAAGAAATTTGAGCAACAACAACTACATGATCCAATCACACAAGTGCAAAAGATCAAAAAGGAAGACATATGCATCATAATTTTCAAATAAAAATTATAAAAGTTTCATTTTATATACCCAAACAGAACTTCTAGAGCTAAACGGTAATAAAGCATAGTAGCACACAATGGTGAAAGTTTCAACTTGATCACCTATGTAACCATAGAGCTCAACTAGTGAAAGTACAATAAAGTCTTGACATAGTTTCAAAGAGCTATACACACTTTCTTACTATACAAACTGCTTTAATGATGATAAACAACTTTTATTCTTTATTTCTTAGAATTTGGGTTGGGCCTAACTCAACCTTATAAAACCCGGCATGTAAGGTGAGGGTTGCCCAAACTGTATAAACACTACACAGTCCATGTCTCTAGGCAATGTGGGACTAAATCCACCCCTTCACACCCAACACAAGGAAGGTGTCGGAGGTTGGAATAAAGGCAACCCAAATGCTGCAAGGCGGCTAGGGGAGGACCGCAGTGTAATAATACCAAATAAAAAAGTGAGATAATTTATAGGTAATCTTTGAGATATCATGAAAGAAGCTTTATTCAGAAAAGGTAATTTCATGTTTACAAGTTTAATTGTGAAATTACACATTTGAAGTAGATAATTAACCCAACCAGTACCACAACACCTAAAGCCATAATATGCATCAATCAACCTGACATATAAAGCAAAATTAGCTCTACAAATATTATTTAGTGTTGTCAAATAGCGGCGCTATAGTATAGAGGATTTTGATGGATTCTCTATAAAAACTGTAATGCTGTCCTAGTTTTGGTATTAGATCAATATCAGCTGCTATTCCAGTTTTTACTATACTTCCGTGATAAAAATATTGTATTCTACATTTTATACCTTTAACATAAAATGTGATGCATCCATCGGAAAACACATCAGATAATATATTAAAAAGTCGATTAAACCCATGTCAAATTTAACTCTTTATTACTACAAATAAATTTGGGGTAATATATGGTCTAAAATTAACATTAACACTACATTTTTTAGCTTGCAAACTGGCTATAACATAAAAAGGCCTCAACATTAAACGATAAGATAGAACTTAAACTCACATCAGCAATTTTAAATTCACATCAGCAACTTCAAATGAAAGCTTCAACATAAAAAATAACATGATACTAACATCATCAAAATGCATGTTAAACACGAGCTGGTCACCACCCCAAATCCTAATCTCAATCCTAACGACAACATAACTTTGAAAACTCGGTATCCGACCCAGAGACCAGCTAATCTGGGATACCAATTCCACCATCCACCAGTGGGGGGGAAGTTAAAGCCAATATGGACTATCCTCCAGAAATTGGCACCGAGAAGGATTCAAACCTTGAGAAGAGAACCCTCCAGGGTCCCACGCCTACGCCACCAGGCTAACCCATGTGGGTTAGAATGGCTCTATTTATGGAGCATATTTGACAGTTAACCAACAATCAAACTAACTAACTAGCTAATTATCAACAAACACTAACTAAAACTCTAACTAACATTATTCTTAACATAACAGGGTCTTAGAGGTTTATAATACACTACTTTGAATTATCTGACACGTGTTATAGGGGTATCATACGAGTTTTGGGACACTGCCTAATCCAAAGAGTGTCTATGTTTGGTTAATGCTACTAATAAACACATAATTGCTGAAAATGAAAGGAAAAAAATTACTCAAACTGCTACAGTAGCGGCGCAGCCACACAAAATACAGATCATCCACCGCGTGTGGGGCGGCGTCCGGCATGATTGCGGCGCTATTTAGAAAATGTGTGTAATTTGAATTATTTAAGTTTGAGAGAGAGAGAGATGCATTGCGCGAATCAGATTCGATTACCTGTTGAAGTTGTGAAGTGTGTTGTGAGACCTCGCGAAGAGAAAACAATGCAGGAAGGAAGAGAAAGGAAAAGAAAAGTGGGTGAATAAGGTTAAGTTTTCTTTCAACAGTAGGGCGGTCAACCAACCACGTTCTTTCAAGACATTGAATTATTATTTTTTTGTAAAAAATAAAAATAAAAACTATAGATGCATTCAAACTCGTTTTATTTTTTTTAATAGTTCAAACTAGTTATTTTGTTTATCAATGTTGTTAAAATAGGTTGACAAAATAAACTTGTTAGAAGTTAAAATCGGATCGATCGTTGTAGTTCAATCCTTAGTTGGAAGAACGATTATATATAGAGGTTGGAGTTCGAATCTCATTTAAAATGTGTAAGCCGCAATTACTAAGATACTAGACCAAAAAAGTCTGGTGATGAGTCATGGTATATGCTGAAATTCTTTATTTACATTTTCCCCCCTAAGGTGTTCTATTTATCTTTTTATTCTTAATAAATTTGCATGTTAAGGTATATTGCTCTACTTGTTGTGTCAATTGGATGCCACATTGCAGCATAGTTTTATTTGGTTCAACCCTGTTGGATATGACTATGGTCTCGGTGTATTCTTCCTTGTCATTTTCTCTTGTGTTTCCAGATGTTGCTACACAGTACACATCCTAAGATCATGAATAGAAATGCCTTTAAGTAACAAAAGCTCTAATATATTCCATGTTTTCTTGCAATATGAGGTACTTGGTGATGGGAGGAAATGTGACGGTTCTAAAATTTCCAATAACATTCTTTTTGCATGCTTTAATAAGATCCATGCTTCTTGTTGAAAGATAGGTGTGTCCTAGTGTCAGACACGTGTTGTGTCAGAAACTTGTCGTGTCCGACAACGACACGACATCGACACATATAATTACACTAAATTGTGTGATTTTCTTAAATTAGTAGCGGTGTTGTGTTGTGTCCGTATCCATGCTTCAAAGATTAAAACTCTAACCGGAAATTAATTTCTTTCACGTTAACAATTTCGAAATGAGATAATATAGAGTACCCCTGAAGTCATGTTGCCCAATTACTGTACGTACATATTTACTATTAATATCGCAATCTTTTAGGAAATTTAGCCAATCATATAATCCTTGTTAATCACAAGCCTCTAAGGTTAATCCCTCGCACACAAACATTCCTTCAGCCGGCATATGGGAGCCTGCAAATAGTACATGAAAGCGTTAGGAAATTAAACAAGATCAGTTAACAAAATATAGCTTTCAACTCTACTTACACAATTCTTCAAAATGAAACTAATAATAATGTGGTAGTTAAATTGAACTCACCCCAACTTGAGCGATGTATCTGAACTCTCATAATCTTGGGGAGGACCAATGCAGTTGCAAACATTAGTGACAGATTCTGAGGATTGACCTTCATTAATCACATTCTCAGATTCGTCACTTCCAACCATTCTGTCGTTAATCATGCCCGCAACCTTATTATCCAGCATATACAAGTAATTTATTAGCTAATGTAAAAGTTTATTCTAAAACTAGTAAAAATTTCATGCAAATATTGGGCTTATGTGAGAGAAAAAAAGAAGACAATGTATGAATTTATGTCATGTTACATGTATCATTAGAAGAAAATTTATTTTAGAATAGAAAAGAGAAAGAACATCATAGTATCATACATGTTGCTTTAGTCGGTCATTCTCTTCCATCAGTTGCCTTCCCTGCAGGTTCGGTAAAAGTTGCTTGTTTTAGGGATGAAAGTAAGGGTTGTAGGAAAGAAGCTAAAATAAATATAGATATATGTTGCTGATAATCTAAATTGGCAAATAATGACTTGATGAAACTTTCTTAGTTATATACCAACACAAAACTAAACATATAATTTATTGAGTATTTTTTTTTATTTAATTTAATATTATTTTAGTAGATAGATGGAATGACAATAATCATTTGAAAACTCGGACACACAAGTGGAAGAATCTCTGGTATCAAACACAGTTCACAACGTCAATACTAACAATTTTGACATTGTCAGTTGAATTAAGATTTGTGGACAACTTTTTTGGTAAATAAACAAAATAACAATACCGACTAGAAAACTCAAACACACATATTTTATTTAAATTAAAAATGCATATTTAACCAATTTTTTTTTTTACAAATGCATCATTTGTTACCTATTTTTAAACTTTTGTAAATATATATTGAAAATAACACAATTTAATGTATGAATTGGTCTAATACAGACCTCTAAAAAAATTTCCAAGGATGGACCCTTACGATTTTTAGTAAAAGTAAAACAGAATTTTTTTTAACAATCAAAGTGGGAGAATACAAGTATACTTTTTTAAGTTTCAGTAACATCAATCTTTTTGATCATTTCTAACTCCTCCATCGACTCTAGCAAATTAAATTTAGTCGTCCAATTAATATTAATATAACTAACATGTTGAGTGTCTTTGAATATTTCTAACCTTTCTTTGGAGATCATTGATCTCCATCATGATCTTCTCTCCCTGAAAAAACAAAACGATGTTTTAGATAAATATATAATCATGAGATAAATTTTATTAAAAAAAATTACTAGTAGGTAGAATTGAAGACCTTGTTTTCTATTACACGGCCCAACCCAATTTCAAGAGACCTCTCCAATTGTTGTAATTCTTCCACATTCAACCCTTCAAGATCTTCTCCCCTCATCTGCCTTAGTTGATGGCTCTTCTTAGCAACTTCCTTGCTCAATCTAGAACAGTGGCTGTTTTCAACTAGCTGCAGTATAAATTTAAGCATCAAAATCTGTTACAACTTTTCTCAAAAAAATAAAAATCTGTTACAACAATAATGAACTTATGATTTTGTTTTAGTAGTGACCACCAATGTTTTATTTGTTCATTTTGGCACATAAAAAAAACCGTGATTCAATTCAATATGTTTTCACAAAACATATAGTGATTCAAATAAAACCAACCTGCAACTCGAGAGACGGTTCTTCCAGCTTTGCCAAGTTCTTTGAGTGCAAATGATGCCTTTCAAGTATTTCCCTCACGCTTCATCATAACACAAATATCAAAGTCAAATTATACCAAATAAATAACAATGAATGATAACACATGATCGATGTCAAATTAATATGACAACATTAATTTATACCATTACTGTCTAGCATATTAGCTATAAAGGTTTTTCCTCCAAAAAAAAAGCTATAAAGGTTTATCAATGTGAACATTGCATAGGGGCATTATGTGCACCAAGTGGTTTAGGTTTTGTTGAAATTGGGGCCTAACTCATCATCACAAAATCGGCTTGTGAAGTGAGGAGTGCCTCCTCTTTATAAACTCTCATCAAGAGTCTCATCTATCCGATGTGGAACTTGGGTTTTTCCCAATACACCCCGTCACGCCCAGCACTCTTTGGGCTTGGTGCGTGAATCGGTAGGTGGCCCTTGAATTCGACAAGCTCTGATACCATGTTGAAATTTGGAGCCTAACTCATCATCACAAAACCGGCCTGTACGGTGAGGATTGCCTCCTCTTTATAAATTATTCTCAAGAGTCTTATCTATCCGATGTGAGACTTGGGTTTTTCCAAATACACCCCCCTCACGCCCAGCACTCTTTGGGCTTGGTGCGTGAATCGGTAGGTGGCCCTTGAATTCGACAAGCTCTGATACCATGTTGAAATTTAGAGTCTAACT
>Ga0315915_1002598_pt1 | contig 22832 bp, 8 predicted proteins | sample MpolbnodulesMG_FD_207738 | JGI IMG/M metagenome (GOLD analysis project Ga0315915, IMG submission 207738) | Medicago polymorpha root nodule microbial communities from Los Angeles, California, United States - branched nodules | ecosystem: Host-associated > Plants > Roots > Nodule | place: USA...
GAGTAAAAGTTGTTAAAAACATCAACGACAATCATATTAAGAAAGTTGAAAGACCTATAAAAAAATCATAAATAACCATAGCTAATTTGATACAATAAAATAATTTAAATATCACATGTGTTTTTTTGAAAAAATAATTCTAGTAAAACACAATTAAAATTAGTTTACTTCTAGAATCAAATATTGCCTTCAAAATAATCATGCACTATATGTATTATAAGGTCTTTCTAACAACCACTTTAATATTCACTCTCTAATTAACTTGAAACATATGAGTCTTACCATTCTATCTGAGACATATTCCAACCCATATTGATTTCATTAAATAAAATAATAAGTGTTTTGTTTTAGTAAAAATAAAATAGTAAGTGTTAAAAAAGCGTTTTTTTAAAGGCAGTCCATTTTATTATAATTTTTTGTACATAATCTTTGAATTATACACTATAAAAGAATATTTCACCACCTCATTGCCTCATCATCAACAACAACAATGTTGATTTCAACCTCTCAAACAAAAAAAATAAATGTTGATTTTAAAAACATAAAAAATAAAATATAGTTTTGTTCGATACTATACTTCCTATAATAATAATAATGTTGAAATCTTCGAGTAGCATTCAGCTAAATCCACTCACTCTCTAATCTCTCTTTATTCCTTAACCCCCATGAATTTCTTCAAATCCGTTTTCTCCGACGACCCAGATCCACCTCAACCCGAATCCGAACCCAAACCCAACAATGTAGACCAGGATCCCAATTCCGCCGCCGGCGACGGCGACACTTGGAACTTTGGCGGACTCATCAAAACCCTCGCATCCAAATCCGAATCCATAATCGAAACTTACCGTCGCGATCTACAAGAATTCAGCACCGGCTTAAAAAACGAGATCGAAGTTGCTCAAGATTCCGTCGGCGAGATCGGAACCACCGTCATCAAAGGAACGGCTCAGATCATATCTCAAGGTAAAGAAGCAATCCTCGCCGTTAATCTCGATTCCGATTCCGATAATAGCACTGCCACTGCTAATCGCGATGCGAATCGATTGGATTCGAAGCGGTATAGTAGGTTTGATGCTCAGGTTCGTGCAATTCAGGGTGATGTTGGGACTTATACTGAGGTGCCTGAGGATTTGAGTGAATTTGATGAGTGGAAATTAGGGTTTGTGTTGGATGAGAAAAGTGATGAAATGGAGAAGCTTTTTAGGGAGAATGATGCAATGGAGAGTGTTTATAAAAGGGTTGTTCCGAATCTTGTTGATCATGAAAGTTTTTGGTTTAGGTATTATTATAAGGTTTATAGGTTGAAGAAAGCTGAAGATGTTAGGGCTAGGCTTGTTAGAAGAATTTCCAGGGAAGAAGAGGATTTGAGTTGGGATGTTGAAGATGATGATGATGATGTGGAGGAGGAGGAGAATGAAGGTGAAGTTAAAGTTAAACCAGAGATTGTGATCAACAAGGAAATTGGTGGTGAACATTTGGGGGAAAAGGTTGATACTGATTTGAAAATCGGTGCTTCTGGCTCTGGTGCTAGTGATGAGAAGAATCCGAGTGTGGAAGAGGGGCAGCATTCGAGGGAGGAGGAGTTGAAAGTAGAAAAGCAAAAGAGTGTAATGCAAAGCAATGAAGTAGGTGATGAGAAGGTTAAGTCTGTTGAAGAATCACGAGTTGTTGAGAACAAGGATGATGATGGTGGTGTTGATAAAGCATCGAAGTCGGTAGTGGATGATGCCGCGAACAAGGAAGTTTCTGCCGGTGAGTCTGATGAGAAAGTGATGGAAAGGAAGGATGGTGATGAAAAACCTTCTAGTAAGAATGAGTCATCGGTGGTTGAAAGTAAGCACATGGAAAATGAGGAGGAAGAGGATCTTGGGTGGGATGATATTGAGGATCTTAGTGGTATTGATGAAAAGAAGGAAACTCAATCTCAGAGTCAGAGTGATAGCACCAGTAAAGTTGATTTGTTGAAGCGCCTTAGTACTGCAGAGGAAGATGAAGACTTGAGTTGGGATATCGAAGATGATGACGATGAGCCTGCTAAGGCTTGATATATTTGATCCATTCTGTTTTGATTCCTCAAAAGAAATAGTATATGTGTGCCATTTTTAACAAAAAGAAATTTGTCTCTGTTCTTTTTTGTATTTTGTTGAATTATGATAGAAGTAATATTGTGAATTTGTGATCTCATTTCTATACTCATAATGCATCAAAAGCAATTGTTTCTATAGTAATATGACTGATATCTTTTCTTATTTCATTTATACATTAGTTGTGGAATTGAAAGTCTTACTCCAACTCCAATGACTCCAACATAATACGCCTTTGTGTAATCGTATCGTCTTTTAATATTAAGCATGAGAATAGATTGATTCATTCTCCAACAGTCCCCATATTATATTTATAGTTTCCTTGGTTGACTCTCCATATGAACTTTATTATACAAGCTATGTAAATGGAAGTTCATCTTAGAAGGATCTAAACAACCTGCTTTCTCTACCCTTCAATGATTCAATGTCCAAAGGCAAATCTTATATTGCTTCTTCCGAGGTTTAGCAGTGTAGGGTTTATGGTCTGTAAATGGACATTGAATATTGATTATGTTTGAGTTGCCTATGTTTGAAATGAAACTTGTCTAAATTGCATAGCCGCGACATTGGAAGATATTGGCAAACTCAGTTCCCTGTCAGAAGTGTCTACGGAGATGTGTGTCAACAATGTTATCTTAATAAATTTCTAGCGAAAACTGAATGCTAGATTTGCTAAGAAAATTTATAAAGCATTTCATATACTCATAACAAGAAAAATTTGAGTCTGTTTTTTTTTTTTTACAAGAATTTTTTTTGAGTCTGTTGTAATTGAGATATTGAATAACCTTATACTGGTGGCATCTTTACTTTCAAAACAATATATGCCTTGTGTAGTTCAATTTGTCTACTAGGTGCCTAAAATGCGCAATAACAATATATGTGGTTGCTGAAATGTCTCAATTGGTGGCAGAGTTCTGACTTCCGAGTCAGTCATGACAGTTTTTTGAGATTTGAATTTTATCCATTTTATGGTGTGTCGTATCTTCTAACCTACAAGTTCTTCAACCAGCTACAATGAAGCCTGAATTAAGTGATTTCAAAGCTTACTCTGCAAAAAATTGTCTCGACTTAAATATATTATAAGATGTAATGATTCAAAGCTACACTGCATTGGTCTTTTTGGCTCATTGCAGATGACATAAGAAAAAATATGGATTATTACAGGCCTTGTAGCTGTGGCAGGTTTGAGATCTTGACTTTGAGATAGGTAGGTGTCTACTATTTCATTATTCGTGTTATAGTGGGGCTGCATACTAAGTTATCGTGTTATATGCAAAATATACTCTTTAAAAACTGAGTTATGTTCAATTTTCAGAAAGCAAGATAAACAATATTCGAATTAAAACAAAATGAACGATCGGGTTTTCTGTAGTTCTTCCTAGAATGAAGTAGCTGAAATCAAAACTGAAAATGTCAAATATACAAGTCTCTCATAGTATAACCTTCAACTGTTAAGAGGATGAGATGCATGATAAAATTAGGCAACTGAATGTTAAGAATCTGTTTCCACTTTCAGATTTTGGATGTTGATTCATCTATTTAAAGCATGTTGTTCACATAGACACACATGAATACAAACTCAGAAATGGATGCAATAATTCTAAGCAAGAAAATGACATTAAACACGAAGCATGGTGTTGGTAATGCAGACTGCAGAGGGGAAAAATCCACCGGAAATACTTGCAAGAATACCTCCTTCAAAGATTGAACATACATGTAATTGTGATTCAGATATGGCTAATTGTCCATACAAGTCTAAAAAGCAGTTAAAACAATCCACAACGAAGACTGAACTTGAGATATAACATCATATGGAATAGAGAAGCATAAATAAATAATACACATCCCGGTGACGATTTGATTCGTCTAAGAAGATGGTTAACTTAAAATATCATTCTTACAAACTGATATATCAGAGATAATTCACACTCTTCAATTTTGAAAGCTTGACTATTCTACTAAAGCTCTTACTGTGACTGGCAAACATAAAAACCGTTGTGAACTCCACTAGATTCTACTCTATCCAAAAGGGAGAAAGAAAAAAAAAAGAGTAAAAGAAAGAGTGTGAAAAAAGAAAGAGAAAAAAGAATGAACCAAACTCATGTAGCAGCACTGGGGTGGACCCTGTTTGTACAACAAAATGAAATGCTCCTGTAGAGCAAATAACCGGGGCTTGAAAGCCAGCCACCTATCATGTTTCACAAGTCTTTGAACCCAAGGCTGCTTGAGAACCAAATTTGTTCTTATCCTTCAACACAAATGCTAGGTTCAGAAGTGGACTCTCCAATGCGTGGCTCAACAGGAGAAGGCAATGCTAGAAGCCTTCCTTTTTGTGCACGTGGTGGAAGATGCTTTGCGGGCTTTCTGGATGGAACATTCCAAGGCAAGAAGACTCCAGTACCACCACCAGCCAGTTTGCGGGGATTCACTGCCATAGGACGCATTGGTGTCAGCATCATCATCGGGCTGGGAAGCATTCCCCATTTGGGCATCATCATGTCCATACCATCATAGCCGCAACTTATAGCTCCGTTTGGCAAAGCATATGGGTTAGCAATGGCAGGTTGCCACATAGTGACTGCGCTTGTCATGGTAGGAGTTGGTGATTGACATTGATTGGAGTCTGGCCTCACTCTGAAGAAGGTGATGCTTGCCCTTCTGTTAGGAGATGGACACATGACATGCCTTGCCATGTCAGCACTGTTTCCTCTCATCACTAGAAGAGACCTGTAAAATCAAGTGGTTATTTATCAGTTAGTACTGTACAATGATTGTCTCAATTTCCTTGCACAAGATATTCAAAAAAATATCTCAGCAGGTAACTATACATTCAGCAATGATTAACTTGATGCTTGAGCTGAGAACATTAACAAGGCTATTGATAATTAAACTAGGTGCTATTTTCAACTACAATCTAGCAATTGATATTTTTGAGATACAATCAGTTTTTGTCTCTGGCTTGAGTGCCTCCAAGTTTGTCTGATATTGAAAAACAAAACAGAAGTACCAAAGAAATATCTAACCCAATAATATGCATGGTATACGAGCACACCAAAGAATTATCTAACCCAATAATATGCATAGTATACGAGCACATAATTGCATCCTCTAAAATGCTAGCACTTCATATTATTCACTTACATCTGTCCTATATATGTTGAAGGTACTTCTTCCATTGATTCCAGCACTGTGCTAGAATCCTAATTAATAAATGGAAGATTAGGACTGCAAAGAGAATAAGTTCTTTGATATGTACCCCTTCTTCAATGACAGCATAAGTGGTCCCTTGTAGTTTCCATCGTTCTCACTCATAAGAATACGCCCAAATGCCATGGTTGATTCAGATAGAAGAAGAGTGGTCACAGGTTGATCCAAATGTGGTGGTTTCAGGAATGGCTGAGAAAACTCCCCCTAAAAAATATAACAATATTTTTAAATGGTTATTTCATTGCACACTTCAAATGATCACAGTACCAATATGACTATTACAAGGTAGAATAACTTAAAGAGGAGGTGTATGAGAGAAATGGTGCAAAATTTACCTCTTCAAAAAAGTTGATGATACAACCATTTGGTCTTTTGTACTCTGGAAGTAAATGCCATTGAATAAAATGATCAATGACACGTTGCAGAAGTGCCGGAATTGGCTCTATATTACCTGAAAACAAAAATCCAAAATGAACAACAGAATTACAGAGCATATCTCTAGTTTAGAATCATCATTTATGCAATATTTGAGATCATAAGAATGAGATTGTACTTAATATGTTAATTAAGATAAAGTAAAACTAATTGATAAATCCAAATTTCTTTCAATAAATTCTTCTTACTTTTTGTGTCCTCCTTTATCTGTCCAAATATTGGAACACCAAGCTGAATGAGCTCTCTCTTGTTACCTTTCATCTGTTTGTTGAATAATATAAAAGTTTCACCTACAAGTATGCAAGAGAAGTAGCAGTTTAAGAAATATTCGATTCATTATATAACGGCACGGATAATTTGGAGCTGCCATAGATGGTCTTGCTATTTGTCTAAAATGAGAATATCCAAACACACACAAAGTACAACAGTGGTTTACCAGACAGCTCCCCATTCTGACCAGCAGTATGGATCTCATCCACAAAATCTGACAGCTTGCACATTTCTGAATCAGTGAAAACGTCTTCATATAACTTCAATCCTTTCACAACATTCACCTGAAAATTACAATCAGCTGTTATTCAGAAGTACTGCAGTAATAACCTGCTTGTTAATGCATAAATTAATTAGGAGAAAATGAATAATGTATTTTAAATTTTCGAAATAAAGAAAGAACTTGCCATATGCCCCTTCACTGACTCTTTTGCTGTAAAACCTTTTGTCAACTTAAACTGTGAAGCACGTCCTTCACACTCTTCATGATTGGAACATATATTAATGTTCATCGAATTAGCTTGATTTTCTTGTGATCCTGCACATAAAAGCCATGCAAATTTTATAACCCTCAACTTCTAATACCCTCTTTTAGTAATACACACACCACACAGTACACAGCATGTGCCACGATCCCCCAAAATAGCTAATCTTTTTGTTATTATATGATTTAGCCAATGATTAATGCTTAATTATAACATTATGGAACTAACATTAAATGAGTATTTTAACTGAAATTTTATAGTGTAACATGTTTGAAGAGGTGATTGTTAGGAAATACTTGTCCTTTTCCTAAAAAGTGGTGTCCACCACTAATGTGTGCCCAAGCACTAACATTAGTTACATGTCTGTTTTCAGAGTTAATGCATCCAACTGACCCTACATGCCTTTTTCCTCCCATTTCTTGTTTGTTTTAGCAGATTTAGAGGCTGCTACCAGTTTGATCATAAAGTTCTAGCATTTGATGTTTTTTTTTTTTTTTATCTTTGAATTATTTTAATAATTTTGCAACCCACTTAGGTTGACCTAGTGGTATTGGCTTGGGACCTGGGAGTGTGCTTCTCCTCAAGGTCTCAAGTTCGATTCTCTTTAGTGCCAATTTGAGGGGGTTAGTTTAACTTCTTCAAAAAAAAAATAATTTTGCAAATAACTTTACTACATCAACATCAAGCATATACTACTATATGAGTTATAATGTCTGTTAGCATATTCTTCACCCAAAATTTGACCCACCAACCCGACCCACAAACAAGTGAGGTCACCAACACATCATGTATGGTGGTCCCGATGGCTGAAACAAAAATAACTCTGCACACACTTTCTAGTTTCTAGATCCAAAAAAAACTTCAACCTTAACATAGTGCTCCATTTGTCTGGTCATACCTCAAAATCCCCAAACTAACCCCCCATGTAACCCACACACACCAACCCTTTTCTCTCCTTTTCTTTCTTAATATGCCTCTTTGTTCTCAAAACGGTAAACCCCGCTTAGAAAAAACAGTACTTTACTTTACTTTATTACCATCTCTATTAGTATCCCCAAAAAAATCTTACTTTAATTACACAATTATTAAAACAAGAACTTGTAATCTTGTTTTACAAGCAAACAAAATTAACACACGGTTTACCCATGACTGATGAAATCATGAAATTGAACACTCATCAACATCATTCATATTGGTCAAAATGTTAAACAAGTAAAGTCTGTTATTGAGTAACAGAAGTTTTGACTTCAAATGTTGGAAATATGAAACAAAAACAAATTCCAAAACCAAATTTGATTGTTGGAGATACAAAAATGTCTCTTTCCAAAACTTGAACCACAAAAATTAAAGAATTAAAAAAACTGTTCTTTATTTCTATGAAAAGGTAAAAAAAAGTATTAATAATAATACTTTGTGTAAAAAAAGACTCCACAAAAGAATACTTTATTCTTTCTCGTAAATAAACAAAGCAAAAAAAAAACTCTTCCAATTCCAAATGTTTCTTCCAACCGAAAAAGAAACAAATTGTAGAAAAATATTGATAAATCCATGAACAATTTGCAAAAAAATTGAAGAAAGAACAGAGAAATTCAGCTCTGAATGTAAAAATGGAAAATTTATAATATAGTTGTCAGAAAAAAATGAATTTATAAGAAGAAGAATAATATATAATTTACCTGAATCAGTAATCTCACTCTCAGGGGAATCATACTCCTCGTGTTCATCACCACCACCGTCGATGACTTTCTCCTCTGTTTTCTGTTCCTCCTCTTCCATCACAACGATGTCGTTTTGAATAACCTCCTCAACGGTATTTTTCTTGTCAGCTACTATTTTAAGCTGAAGAGCGACATCAGCAATGGAGTGATACTTCTGCATCTGAAGGATTTGGATCCAATGGAGTCTCCGACGATGGATAGCGGCGAAAACATTGCTGTAATCAGCGGCGGAGGAGAGGTGAGAGAGATGAGAACAGAGAGCATCGATGATAGCGTTGGCAGCGGCGAACTCGCCGTGAAACCAAGCGAGGATTGCATCTTTGGCGTAGGAGTCAGAGACGAGCATTGGTGGTGGTGGTTGAAGAGGAGTGGTTGTGGGACCTACAACGGTAGGTCGATCGGTGGTGGTGGTGGTTGTTGTTGGACCAGCCGCCATGGAAGGAAGGAAGGAAGATGACAATGGTTGTTTGTTTGTTTTATGTGATCCGAGATGTCGGGAAGAACAATGATGTTGGGTCGAACGAAATCTGGCTTTAGAATTGTCGCAGGTGAAAACAGAGGTTTGTTGTTTAAAGAAGAGAAAAAGGGGTTTAGGCTTATGTTATGAGAGTGAGTGAAATGGAAATACTAAGACTAAGAATGAAAGGAAATATATGATGATGAAGAAATAATGGTATGAAAATGAATATGAAGGTGGCTTCTCATGGTAATAAGAGAAGAGTAGTATGTAATATGTATGTATGGTATACTGTGCCCACTTCAATTTCACCACAATAACAAGGTTCCTTTTTAACGTGGCACTTTCACACACCATTTGAAGTGCCCAATTTCTTATTATTATACATACATGAGAATCTATTTTTCTTCATTGCAATTATGGTTCGAAGGTTAAAGTTTATGTGAGTTGAACTCCAACACTAATCAAAGTAAAGTTGTTCAAAACCGAACCAATCTAATAGAAAAACCGTAAACCAAATCAATCCAAATTGAAACCGCATTTGGTTTGGATGTATTCAGATTTTTACTCAACTGCATGATTTGGTTTGTTTCGCGGTTTTCATTTGAAGAACCGAACCAAATCAAACCAAACCGCAATATAAGAAAAACTTTAATTAAATCTATGTCACATAAACCAATACTCATAGAAACTCAATAAAAACTTTTATGAAATGACATATTTTTTCTCTCGTTAAGTTTTTCTTTGCTTTTTACTTCAAAAATGTATTTGTGTGCTACTTGAACATTTAGAGAATGATAAAATCTTAATCTTTTGTATTTCTTACATAATAGAATTACTTTGTGTCTACGTTTTTAATTTGGTTTATGTTGTTTTGTGAAAATCAAATTGTAATGTGAAATGAAATTAAAAACATTACTGAAAATATGCTGTGTTTAACCTTTTTAACTCGATTTTAATTTTGAAAACAAAAATTTCTATTGTCTCGAAAAAACCGTATCAACTGATCCAACCCAAACCACATTGGTTTGGTTTGGATTTTATTTTAAAAGCCAACCGAACCAAACCAAACCGCATGTTTTTTATCTTGCAGTTCGGATGACTTTTAACTTCAAAACCGAACCAAACCGCATCGCAAACACCCCTAAATCAAAGTCAGGGCAAGTTTCAAAGCTCAAAAAATATTTATTAAGATAATTATAGAGCATCTATAAAAGAAGACTTCACGTTAATGGCGAGAGTTGAAACCTTACATGTGAGTTAACATCTACTAACTAAATCAACATTATAGTTTCTACCTCTTATGACATACTATTGTTGGTATACATGATACATTATTACTCTTGTGATATATGAATCACTTTATGACTCACGGCAAGTTGTTGTATTGTATCGTATCGACGAAAATTTATTTGATTTTTTGTATGATTCCTAATGTGCTAGGATATTTATGTGATTTTTTAATTATTGCTTTCATTTTAGTCTAAGTATTACTGTATTTAATTTTATTTATGTACTATAACCGTTATGGATATGCAAACGATCATTGATATAGCTTTTTTAAAATAACTTTATTGTATGTCCTCAAGTTCTAGTTCCATCAATAAAAATATGGAAATTGTTAAACCGAACATTAATATCAGAGTTTAAACCTCAACTTTCTGTCGATTATTGTCATTTCATCATAAAAAAAAAACAACTTTTATTGTCATGTTTTGCATAAAAATAAAAATAAAAATCTATTGTCAATTCATCACTCTTTTTTTAGTTAGACAAAAATATAGATTAAGAGTGATATAGTCGTGCAAATTCAAGAAGAACAACCAACTCCATTGAAGATTTGCAAATGTAATTTATTAATTGTTAAATTTCGGACCATAACTTAAGTTAAAGAAGGTGTGTCCTTAGCCATGTGGACGGGAAACTTAAGGTACTTAACTCCACGTGTCAAGTATAATTGGTTGCTAGTTTCTCACTCACAAATCTCAACCATAAAATTATTTTGTCTAAACAATAAGTAAAATTTAACTAATTATATTAGATTTAATTTATTATTTTTATAATACTCTTTATTTAAAAAAATTGCTATCAAATACAGTGAATACCCAATGATACTTTCGATAACAAATTTATTTGTATGAAATAATTAAAAAAACTAATTGTATTTAATTAAAAAAAATAGTGAGTATATGATTAGTGATTTTGACTTATTATTCAGATAAAAAGAGTAGTGTTTGAGTTATTTTATTTAAAAACTTTTTTAATCAATTTTTTTAATATGAATGTCAATGGCAATACTGTTTGTTTAAGGAAACAGTGATGACTGAGATCATAAAGCACACCAACATTATAACCCACCTGGTTAGGGCATGTCAACTAGTTGAAAATTTGTGTTCGGGGTTTAAAATTATCACCAATAAATAATATATGAGTATTAGAAAGTGAAAGACGTATGCAGCTATAGAAAAAACCAATGAATAATTTTAGTGGTTAGGTTTTGAGTTCTATAATATTATTTTCTGAGATTGATTTATTATTATTAAATTGGGTTTCTTGCAATTTAACCTAATTATTTTTGCAAAACCTGTCACGAAGCACGCTAAGACACTAATGTACAATGATGGATTGGTTGGTTAGATCCAAGACCTGGTTATATAATTAAAAAAAAATGGTACAGTCTTGTTAGTTCACAAAACGCATGCGAAATGATAAGTGATATTATTCTTAATTTTTTATTAGGGAAATTCTAATTGTGATAAGGGCACAACGTTTTTTTTTAAGGAATGCTAAGGGCTAATTGTAATAAGTGATATTATTTTTTAAGGATGTCAAATGTGTCCTTTCAAAAAAAAAATGTCAAATGTAATTTTGTAAATTATGAACCAATATATTACTAAAAAAAAGTTTAAAAATTTAATTATCTTGTCAAGAAAAAAAATCAATATAATTTTTTTTTTTTAAAAAAAATGTTTTGATTTCTTTTGTAGTTCCTTAAATCATTTCCTTAGGATACATATTTTTTTTTTTTTTAAAAAAAAAGAAGAAGCTTAGGAAACAAGTTACCATCACTATTTTTATTATATAAGTGTGAAGTCATCAACAACAATAACCAAACTTTATCACATTAAGTGAGGTCAGCTACATGAATCAAATTATGTCATATCACAAATCACATTTGGATAGTTTTTCTAGGTCTTCGTCCACCTCTTTTGATATGACCCTCCTTTATCTAATTTACTTACTGTACTACATCTATGGGTCTTCTCTCTACATGCGGAAACCACCTAAGCCTATTTTCTACTATAAGTGCTACCTCGACTCTATCATACCAAGGTCGATCCCAATCAGGGTAAAAGGAGAGGGTTGTGTTGGACCTCAACAACCAATGTAAAACTTTGCTAAATCTTTGTGATATCGATAAAAATAAGTGTAGATTCGTAAAATAGTAGAATGTCTAGAATGTCTACAAACGTACAACACAATTTTTTTAGGAAAATACTGAAGTTAAAGCATATACTGCTAAAATATCGAAAAATTTGACAAAACCAAAGTGGTTGGAATACTCATGTCTCAGAATCTGTATTTGATACGCACAAGTTATTTATTGAATCTATAACCAATCAAAGTTATTTTGACAATATGAACCAAACGGACGCTACAAGAAGTCGAAAAATTAAACAAAAACAATAGACAAAACAATGTCGCACTTAGACGACGAAATCACACAAAAATACGAAAGAAGCAATTAAAGCTAGTCCAATTTCCAAAACAGACACGATGCACTATCTATATTGAAAATCAAAACATGCTAGAGTTACAAATTAGGATGTTGTACTTTTTAGTTATTTTGTTACTAATGCAATTTTACGTCATGCAACTTTAGTTTGTTACAAATATTTTATGATGAATTTTATTATTTGATATTATCATTTATTATTTTAAGATGCTAAAAAAATAGAAAAAATATGCAACACAATTTTTGAAGAAAAATAAAAAAGTTGAGTAATTTATGAAAAAAAACATAACGACTCATCATTTAGCCATTTAATATTAAAAAAAATTGGGTAACCCACTACCCAACCCGAAAATTAATGGGTTTTTCCAAACCGACTCAATGGTGTAATGGATGATTATTTACCGCGTCCAAACCGGAATATGCTATATGATTTAGGTTTTGGGTTTGATCAAATCCAACTCAAACCGACTCCACACACCCCAGTTCAACATAACTAGATCTACAATGTGTTGGTGATTTACAAAATAATGAAATCACTTTAGAATTAAAAGTTGTAACTCTTCACCAAGAGTTGTAACTCTTCATAGGAATCACTCATATACATTGGAACCTTTGGCAAAGGGGTGATTAATGAACCTTAACATTGATTCAAGTGTATATGATCGTAACTTTTGACAAAGAGGTGTTTAATGAACCATAACATTAATACAAATCAAATGGGTGTTTTCTCTCATGTGAATGGTCATATGATGCACTATAAATGTTTGACATTTGGGCATTAATTTGGACACGACGGAAATAGGAATTTTGTTACATTAACAACATAATTCAACCTCATTCTCTTACTCTAAATCATCAATCAATTCTCTAATGCATGAGTGAATTGCTGGAACCATAAATCTGTAAAATATTGTTAGGAGATACGCTTAGTGTGGTTGTGCAATACACATCAAGGAACTCATAGTATCCTGAAGGGGATTTGCTGGTCATTCCTATTGCATCCAATATACATTTATTGGTGGGGGCGAATTGAACCTAAAGGTTAGTGTGGCAACCCTATGCGCTTTGAATTTTACATGCATAACTATTAAACTTTTGAGGTTTCCAGTGCAACAGCCTCTTCCCAACAATCAATCAAAATATATAACACATTGTCAGTTCAAATATGCCTTACATACATCCTCTTCATTTTATTGTTCAAATGAAACATATTTTATAAGACATTAATTAAATGATAATTTTATAAATAATAATGAAGTTAGTTTTTTTTTTCTTTCTATATATAAACAAGTGTTAGTTATTGTTAAATTTTGTAATTTGAGCCCGAACTTCTTACTTCTCAGTACTTTTCATGTACTCCTTGGTTCACTAATCTAGTTGATTGCTTGTGATAGTAGTGAAATCAGTTGAATGTTGTTTATAGAAATATGAAATTTGACCCGTTTTATTGATTCTCTGAAATTGGGTTCATAGGTAGCATGTCATTCTCGGAAACCACTGTCGAGTTAATAATTGGTTTGAACAAAGAATCCAAACACGCAGACATGTACCAAACAATATTGTTTCTGACTGCTTGATCTTACGTTTGCGGTTGTTCTAGACCAAGCCATGTGTAATATATGTGTATGGTTTGTGATGAATTGAAGAAATGGAGAGGAAGCATCACCATCGTTAAGATGGTTAAGTCTTGGCTTTAATTATTAGGGGAAAGTGATGCAACTTACCGACGTTGACCTCATGCTCCATGCATGAGTTCTAAGAAATATTAATTATATATACATGTTTGCTTTTGTACACCCAAATATTTCTTCTTTATCAATTGATTATGCATGTTGGCACACATGACACATTCTTAGTGGATTTACTAGTATTTCATAATTAATTGGTTTTACTTTCTATCTAATGTCTACTTTCTATTAGACAAAATTGATTATATTCAAATTACTTCAATTTGATCAAAAGTGATAAAGCTTTTATATGTGCCTTAAAAAAGGCTAATTTGAAAATTTTGTACTGTTTTTTTTTTATTTTTAAATCAAACTTGCTTACATAGAGTAAATATATTTTTTTACATTTGAGGAGAGAGGTTGATAATATAAAAAAAAATCAGAAACTGGTTCTTTTGCATCCTCTAAAGTCTAAATTTTTAAAATAAATAAATAAAAAGACATGTTTTCACTTTTAACCTATTATTCAAAAGAAAACTTGAAATTCAATACTCAACTTTACAACCAACCCGATGGCCTATTATTTTTTGTATGAAAATAAAATAGTATCAAGTTGGCTAGGCCAAGATAAATGACATGGCGGAATAAGTAAAAGGCATGTCCCCATGTGTGTGGGACCCTTTGTTGGGTATAGAATACAACCAATATTGTTTAAAGTTCACCACAAATGAAAACAGGGTACAAAAGTGTCGTATTTAATTTTCTTCAAAGACAACGATTGTATTTTAAAGAACAAAATCATAAAAATGTTACCAATAGCTAATCTGACATTGATCAGGCTCTTAACGGTCTTGCATTATGTTCATGAAATGTTTTTATTTTATTTTTATTCTTACATGAATTAATTTTGAGTGGATTGATTATAGTTACAAGTGAGTTGAAATATAAAGTTATTTGTGTTCCAATACATCAATGTAAAATGAGTTGAACTTTAAATTTATAAATAAAAATCAATTCTATAATATAAAAATACAAATTCAAATTTCAAATTGAATCAACTTCAAAGGCGAAATCAATTCTATTTAAAAACAACCAAACATAAATCAAATTTACTCACGTTGAATCAATTCGATTATGTATTGACCATTGATTCATTCACCACTTATGCACCCTAAATATTCTTTGTAGATGTTCACTTTTCATTTGTTTTGTAACTTGGTTTCGCGCCAATACGCGGATTCACTGAGTTGCGCTCGTAACAAATGATTGTTTGTTAGAATAGATTAGGATTAATCCACTAGATTTCTTTTCTCACGTTGTATTCTCATTTAGGTTGTACTTGTGTCTGGTCCAATATCCCTATGTCTTTGTATCTTTCTATTTTTATTTAATATATTTTCATTTTGTTTTGTATAAAAAAAAAATCAATTTTACCCCTCTAAAACTAGGATGAAACACGAACTCATTCACCCTACTTAGCCAGTAGCCGGTGTTATGTCATATGTGGGCGCTTAAGCATATAGTACTCTCTTGTTGTACTTTATGTTCTTTCTTTTTGTTCTTTCTAATTGTAGCAACAGCAAAAAAAAATAAAAATGGTAATATGTTAAAATGGTTGATAATTAAAACACTAAAAAGGAGTAATGTTTTTTCTACATACAACTGTTTTACATATCTGTTGACTGTTGCTGTTCATTCTAGTTGTATCATAATGTCATTTTATTATATTTGTTATTTTTTTAACATCTCCACAAATATCTTCATATTGATATGATTATATGCATGAATAAAAATGTTTTATATTCATAGTATATTGAAGTTAAAATCTATGTGTATTGTCAGCCTAATTTTTTTTTATAAGCAAAAATGAGTTATATTAACACTGCAATGGTAGTCTCCGCAATACAATGTGTGCCGAAAAGACTACTAGAAAAGATGCAGTTCACAAAACATACAAAAAGAGTCTATTCAATGTCAAGCTAAAAAATTAGTTAATGATTCGGCTAATAGATACCAAAAGTAGTTTCTTTTTTCTTCAAACAATTACGATGGATAAAAAATTTAAAAAATGTTAACAAGTGTTTCCGAGATAATTGTTAAGAACCTAAGTAAAAAAATAAAGACAGATAAAAATATGTAAAACGTGAGTAAAAAATATGTTGTTTGATTGACGGTGTATAATAATTAATTGATATTTACAAGTTTTTTTTTTGAGAGAATTTACAAGTTTTATTTATAGACAAAGTGTTGAAACCTAATTTCTATATATAAAAAAGTGATTTTTTGGGACAGAAAAAATAAAATTGTTGAACCCTAATTTCTATCATCCATGATCCTATCTAGCCAACCAAAACCGCACTTCAACTGTTGTCAATCAGCTAAACTCGTGTGGTATGGGTGATTATGACTTGCTAATGCGTTGACACGCCCAACATCTCTTCTTTTAAATTAAATTAATTTAAAGGAAGAAAATAATCTTTGAGGCCAAACTATCATAATTTTGTCCTCGTAAGCTTAACTCAATTGTCATGGACAAAATATAATATATGTAAGATCTGAGGTTTAAACCCCGACTACTACAAAAAAAAAAATCATCAGAATTCTTTTAAGTAGAAACCACCTTAACGAATAAACGGTAGAATGCATACTTTGTAGTTGAAAAATATTTAGTTATGCTAATTTCAGTTATAAGCTCACCCCTTAATTTGATTATAGGTCGCTTTCAACTAATCATTTTTAGTATTTTTTAACTATAAACAATACATATATAATAAAGTCTGACTTCGTTGATTTTTTAATTCATTATTATAATTAAACACTTCAAATGCAAAATGTACCTCTTAATTCTTACTTAAAAAAAGATAAATGATAAACAAATAAAAAAATATAAGTGTTATAAATACTCTTTATAACATTCATTCTTTTATTGAGTGAAATTCACGTGGGTCACATTGATATTTATACGAAACTCATATTTTAAATGTTAAACTCATGTTGATCGTACCTTGATGTTAAAAAGAGAACAATCGTGACATTTTTTTTAGAAGTTGTGTTATTTGAACAACCATTTAAGTGACAACTTTTATGACAATCATAAATTTACAAAGAAAAAATGGTATTGACACAAAAACCAAAGCAATAGAGAGAAAGTAACATAATGTGAGTATGAGAGAGAAAGTTATCAAAAAATAGTTCTACAAATATCATTTCTTTTTTTTAGTGGACTGGAGAGTAATTATATTTGCACAACCATTTTAAAGCATGGTTATTAGTAAAAAAAGAGTATCATATTTTGAGAAATCTTTATTCTCTTTTTATTGGACAAAATAATATAGAGTGAATGATGAAAAACAAAAATAAAAACAGAACGAAAGTATGAGAAAAAAATTTACAAAAGAAGTGTCCCAATCTCTCAAAAAAAAAATCTAGTGATGGGAGGAGGAGATATGGAAGCTCAATTGTTGGTTGACAATAAACAAAGCTAAAAAGGATAGGTGACTGGGGTCATAGGGAGAAGGTAAAGTCACCTTGAAATTGAATAGAGGGTATACTCAATTTGAAGATGTCAACATCCATACATTACATGTGACGTGAGTGAGGTTGAAACACTGTTATTGTTGGTGTGCGGCGTGCCTGGTGGAGGTTGTGTGGCTTGATCCTGGTGCACTTTGGCCACCCAACTGCATGTGCACCTACTGTTTTCATTTTTCAAGAACCAAACCATGTATTACATTACATTAGATATACATATTGTTTAAGGAAATCATAAAAAGAAATCCTACTTTAAAAATAAAAATAAAATTCAATCACTTGTTATAGTCCTTAGTATGCATTTTGTTATACAAAAATTGCTTATTTTGACCTCGGAACAATATTTTAAGGTTATTTGTTAGCATTTTATCATAAATAAAAAACACACTAAGTTGTTAACTGTACCGTCTCTTCTTCTCTCGGCTTAAGTTATATAAAATAAGTTCTTATTAACGAGTGTCTCTAGAGCACTCTTTAAGCATTCCAAAAGTATAAATTATTCTATAAAATAAGTCAAATGTTTTAATTTTCAATTCATTGATTACAAAAAAAAAAGTACCTTTTAAAGGTCTTAAAAAGTGCACCGATGACACTCGTTAACCTTTCTCCGTAAAATAAGTCCATAATTATTTCTTTTTGTTGGTCAAATAGTCTAATGATTATAAATTCATATTTTATTATAAATAAGTTGGATGTTCGAGTTCGAACCTTAACCCGTACATATATTATGCAATGCCCATATCAACTCAGTTAAGCTCGTGGAGACATTCATACTTATTTTTTCCTAACTTTTTTACACAAATTTTTGTAAAAGAAAAACTTTCTCTTAAAAATTGGATTGGGTCAAACTAACCCATTGGATTTTGGGTTGATCCACTATCCACGTCTCAATGTGGTTTTAAAAATATTGCTACTAGTAATTTTTTAAAAGTTATTAATTTGATTCGATTTAAGGAAATCTTTTTGAGTTTAGTTGATATTTAGTTTGTATGTAATAGAATTACATATGTATCAAATTATATTTTATCAAATAGATAATTGTGAAAATTTAAAATATCAAAGCAAAATAAAAAAAATGGAACTAGTGAATAAAAATGAAATGAAATGGGTCGGATTGATCTACTATGTTATAGTGATCAAATCAAGCCTAATAATGTTTTTTTTTGTCTGGGGTTCGAACCTCGCATATATTATGCATTGCTCTTATCACCTAAGTTAAGCTTACATGGACGGCTTAATAATGTTTAGTCTAATAACAAACTGGCTGATCTAATCTTGTTTGTTCATGTAGTTTGACCAATCACACTAAAGCGCGTCAAATAATTCATTTAATAACTTTTTTTTTAAAATACAAAAAGTTTATATATGAGTCGAGGAGTTCATCACGGTTAAACTAGGTCTCAAGGAATAAGTAGTTTGAGATTTTAGATCTTCAAAAGTTAGTATGATTTTTGTAAAAAAAACATAGTATTTTTTTTTTATAGATCACATTTCTAATGAAAAATTATAATAATGAAGGATCACAAATGCGCAATTATTTATCTAGCCTTCAGTTTGGCTGCCAACGTCCCCGTCGGTGCAATATGCATTATTGAACATTAAACATTTTTACAAGAATAATTTTTTTGACAATTTCTTTTAAAACAATATAGTATATTACCTTTTATCCTTTGTATATTTTATTCATAATGTGTATTTGATGTCACTTTACCATCGTGGAATATTGAAACTCGAAATTGACAAGGCATGCCAATTGGCAATAAACGAACATTGCATTTTGAAGGATGATAAATTGAAAGGGAGAAAGTTATTATCAAAGACAATCTTACAGCCAACAAGTAAAATTATTTATTGTGCAATACATCAAAGGGAGAAAGTTTTTACCTATGAATTATTTATTGTGCAAGGAAGAAAATTTTCTCATTTTTTAATTGTTGAAATACATGGAAAGGGCATGCTCTATATATACATATTTAATTATTTATAAATGTCATCGTTAACTAACTTTTCAGACTTTATTGGATTCTTTTTCTACAGCTAATTTAAATACTTTTATTAGATTCTAATGTGACAATCAGAACCGACATTAGTTTTTATATTCGATAAAACCCTGACATGAAATGAATATTAAAATTGTAAAACAAGACGAAAATGAAGATAATAAAAATAAACTCCACGAATATAGTTAAAAGATAAACTACCATTAAGCTTGTGGTCAGTAATTACCAATTAGGTATATAATTGTGTGTATGAAATAAAAGACTTCAATAAAAGGAAAACCCAACTCTTCAGATAAAACTCAAAATCTTGTTTTTAAGAAAACACAAAATCTCTCCTAAAATACTAATCTTTGCCGTGCCAAATAATCCAATTCTTTTTTACACAAAAAATCATCTCTAAGTCTAAAAAAGAGAAATTACAACGAAACTATTTGCCTAAGATCATGAACAAAACGTCTAGTACCTCATGAAAAGGATTATCTATGACTTCCCACTATTCAGCCTCTTGATAAACATATATGAACGACTATGACTTCACAATTTAACTGTAATGAATTGGATAGAATCATGACATGACACTGTAATTTGAGTAAAAATATATTTGAGATTGAACAAAATCGATTTCACTAAATAAACCCATAGTGTATATTATTTATTTTTAAATGATGAATTTAACAAAATCATAATACTATCGTAATTTGTTTAAATCCCAAAATGTAATTTTGTTTTTTGAAAACTACAATGATTCACTACAAATCTACAAATTCCACTGCAAATTCAAACATGCACATAATCTATTTGATTTTGGTTCATGACTTGAGATCAACTTAAGGGAGTTAAGACCATCTACATTGATGAGTGTTTCATCTATTCAGCAGTATATTAAATAAACACATCTATTGTATATTAAATATTTTGGATACATACAAAGAAAAATGATTATCGAAGCACCCTTTCTATCTGTTCACTTTTTGTGAGTCTCGTTTAATAAATCATAATTAAATAAATAAATTTTGTCGAAATATAATGATATAAAATTATTAATGTGCTCTATTTAGTGTATGTTTGATTTTGCTTTGACGGAAATTGATTTTGAGTGAATTAATTCTACAAAATTGATTTTACTAAAACTGAAATAGAGATAAAGTGACTTGCGTTTGAATAAATTCCTGTAAAATTGGGTTGAATTATAAATTCAGGTCTTATTATCAATTTTAGAATCAAAATCTATAAATAGTATTAATAGCTTCAAGTAGAATTGTTTTTGGTTCCTAAAATTGAATTCTCAAAAAATATCAAACATAATTTTAAGGAGTTCGAATTGCTTTTGATACTTCTAAGGCATCTAGAAGTGAAATTAAACACTCCATTAGTAAGTTATTTTGAGGTGTTGTTTCGAAAAAATTAATGTTTATTAAGTACTGTCATAAAATAAAGAGTAAATCGTCATTTTTGTCTTTGGTTGTGTAAGAAGCAGCTACAATAATATCTTAATGTAACGAAATTATAAATTAGTCTTTCAATGTGTACTTCGTTAACCAAAATAGTCTTTATTGTTAAGATATTTCCTTTAACGTCATGTCATTGGAGCTTTCAAAGGGTTGAAGCATGATGAGTTAGCGCGGGAAGGGTTAAAACGGGAGTACGCAAGCATTTGTTGATAAAAAATAGGAGCATTTGTTTTCGTCATAAACTCTTTGGACTAACAAAACACACTATTAAAAAAATACACAATCAGAGATCATTATGTAATGTTATTACATTGAAAGATTATTGTGACTATTCACTGCACATTTAGTTATGGAGATGATAATTTACTATAACATAAACGATGTGGATATAAGAAACCCACTTAAAGACCTAGAAATGAGGCAGCTGAGCTTGAAAAAGAAGACATAATGAGAGGTATAAAGAAAGAGATCGATTTCACCGCGGAAAAGGGAAGGGTGGTGCCTCATCTCATGACCCTTTTTGAAGGTCAAAAGTGTGAAGAGTTGAGAACACGAGAGGTTCATGTTAAAAGTACCCTTTACAAAAGTGCCCCATTTACGATGGAGAGGACAGAACAGAGGCAAAGGCACAAAATATCTATATTAGTAATTCTTCGTTATCCTATCACCACAACCACAAACAACTACAAAACCCATTAAAATATCAATCAATATATAAAAATAAAATGCAAAATATTAGAAAGTCTATTTTCCAAAAGAAAAAAGAAAAATTAGAAAGTCAATTCCCAATTTTTAAAGGCAATTTCGTATTGGCTAATCATCACTAGACCGTCTGTGACGTGAGTCGTATTCATAATCAAGCATATCCTTACGGGGATCCATGATGCTGTTCATTGTCATATTTATTTATTTGTTCAAAAATACATTCATTTTTCCTAGTATTTTACATATTGTTTTTTTTAAACAATTTAGTGACTATAAATTCATCTTTAAGATGAAGAAATGAAATATTCTAGGTTCAAACCGTGACACATACATATATAATACAAAGCCCTAATAAAAAAGTAATTTTTTTAAGGATGCGTGTTCTATATAATGTAATATATATTCAAGTGACTTAATTCTTTTCTTTTGATCAAAAGTGAATTAATTCTTTAATGAACTATAAATTAAAGATTTATATCTCGTCAAAAGTTAAGGTATGTATCAAGACTCTTAAAGCATTAATAAAGTGTTTGCAAATCATCCGAACTTCAACGGTAACTGAACTCACATTTTTACAAAGTACTAGTAATATACCCGTGCGTTTCATATTTATATGTCATGAAAAATTTAGATAGACAGTGCATTAATAAGAAAAACAATATATATAATAAATGTGATGTTTAAATAGGCATTTTAAAAAATGTGAAAATAATAAAATGTGGTGAATGTCCAAAAAATAAAAACCAAGACTAATATATAAGAAATGCAGAAATTAACATCCAAAAATATAATGTAGCTAAAATATATTTTTATTAATATTGGTAATTTAATGTGGGTGTGTCAAAAATGTTTAAATTATTGTTAAAATATTAAGTATGAATAATCTGTTTGGGTGTGTGTAAGTAAAATAACATGTGGGCTTGTAACTGAATGTGGTAAGTATGATCTTATGGTTTAATAAGTTTTTTGGAAATAAGTTAATAGTGTAAATAATATGTCAACGTATGAAAAAATGCAATTAATTTAGTATTGGTGAAATAAACATAATATGAAAAGTTTATATTAGTAACATATTAAGGGTAAAAG
>Ga0315915_1002599_pt1 | contig 22831 bp, 5 predicted proteins | sample MpolbnodulesMG_FD_207738 | JGI IMG/M metagenome (GOLD analysis project Ga0315915, IMG submission 207738) | Medicago polymorpha root nodule microbial communities from Los Angeles, California, United States - branched nodules | ecosystem: Host-associated > Plants > Roots > Nodule | place: USA...
TGCAGAAGGATAATGTTGTAGCTCTTGTTTACTGTAAAACTGAAGAGCAGATAGCAGACATTTTTACTAAACCTTTACCAGCTAGCAAGTTTGAAGACTTGAGAACTAAACTTGGTGTCTGCAGTATCTAAAGCAAGGAAGAGTGTTAGCTATTGTGTTTAGAACTGCTGCGACGTCTGCAGAGTTTATTTTACTTCTGTTTTGAATATTTTAAATATGTGTCCTAGTTTCTAGTTCAGTTTCTTTTCCTCCTAGTTTTCAGCAAGCAGTTTTTTCTAGTATTCTATAGTGGCCTAAAACATGATATCAGTGGGCAGTTATTTTTCTATTTTGTACTTTCTATTTGTACGTTTTGAATTGAATGAAAAAAAATACTCTTCTTCCACTTGTTCTAGCAACTACCTTTAATCTTTTCCTCTGCAACTTTACAAAATAACAACACTTATAAGCTTTCGGTACTGTTTACATTGTTTACCTTGTTTTTTCAATTTTGGTTTCGGAAAATTAATATATCGATAAATGATAGGAAAATGAGTGTAAAATTCTGCAATGTATTTTAGCGGAATAGTCTTCTTAGAGAAGACTTATAAGCTTAGAGGAATAATGACTTATAAGCTTTCGGTACTGTTTACATTATTTCATATAATTCTTTAATTTCAATTTCAATTTGGATTACTTGAAAGTATGCTATGTTTAATGTGATTAGGATGGAACCAGACTTGTTAATTGTTATCTATTTTACCTTAGTTGTAATCTGAGCTATGAGATGATTTGGTAGGTTTCGTTGATATACTTAAAAAGAACTTATTTCCTCATTATTATAAGTTACTGCAACTATTCTGTTGCAATTCGAGTTGTCATAGATCATATTTTTTGTTGAGATACATCTTATTTTTAGTCTACTTCGTCTATATATATTATGATTCATTAATCTGAAATTCTGTGTACTAATGGAATTATTAACCTTCAATGTTATTCATTAATCAAGGATTCAAGATTCTATATGTTTTCATTCCATTTCTTGGCCACCACAGTTTCTCTCCTATATATTTTGATGACCATTTCAGCAGTTTTAACCAAGCAAATGATATCTCGCGTCAGGGACAGAAAAAAGGGGAATGAGTATGGTCTTTTAGCCTTTTAGGCATTGTGAATGATTTTAATCTCCATTGTATGCTGAAATTTAGGCTCAGTTTGGGAGTTTTGAGGGAAGGGGAAGGGATAGCTTGTATTAAAAGGAAGGAAGAAGCGGAAAGGATGGTGAGCTATGAGAGTGGAAGGTTTAGTTTTCTTCGCAATACAAAATCCTGTAATTTGGGATAACTAATAGAGAGCTGCTATACAACACGAGGGAGATAGTGCACGATATCACATGACTTATTCAACAGCATGAAATTTACTTTAGTAATGGATTTCTTGCTAGTTTATTGATGCTTTTGTATAAAATATATATTAAAAAACCATGTTACCAAACAAAGAGCATGCATAATCCACCCTTCTACATGTCATTGGTGATCGAGGTAAGTTGAGTTATATTTCACTTACTTTTTATATTAAAATCCACTCCCTTATAGCATCTACAATGGTGGATGCTTCAACTACTTAGCGCCACACTAAATAGAGACCGTCATTGTGGAGAGAAAATTATTGGTGTTTATAGGAGTGGCTATGGAATCTCTCTCTCTCCAATTGTTGTGAGCCATGTTTATTAAATTGTATAAAAATGAGTAAACTTTGTTGAAATACAATGACATTGAGTTATTAATATGACTCATTTAATAAAAAAAATTAATGTGTTGGGTTGGAGAGATTTGGTGTTTATTAAGAAAAAAAAATGAAAATTTGGAGGTGGAGGGAAGCGAGGGTTATTGTAACTTAGCTATGTTTGCATTATGAGCAATTGAGGTAGGATTAAACATAGACACATGCATCTGAATATGGTACCCAAGACCAGCTAAAATTACACCTAGAGAGTGTGCATGGATCAAGTTTACTTGGGCTAAGGCCGATTCAAATTTACCAACTTACTTCTGAATGGAAGCAATATGTTTGACTTGAAGTAGTGTTGACAAGAGATCATTTTTACAACCCTAAAACGCATAGTAAGCTCAGTCATCGAATTTCTAAATGAGATTCCATTGCAACATAAAATCGTCCAAGTGTGCAATTACTTGGTCAAAATTGGCATTGGGGGTCAAAACTACAAAATGGACAATACTTAGGGGGTGGTTTTGTATTTTATTTTGTTAGGGGGCCAAAATCGTAACTTCTTGAAACATAGGGGGCCAAAATTTCTATTAAAAAACAATTAATCACATTTATAAAGCCAATTGCTAATTTTTTTTTTTTCAATCAAACATGGAAACTCAATCTTGAAACCTTTGTTTTTATTATTTGGTTTATAGCAGTGCTGAATTTTAATGAAAGCGCAACATGACCCTTGTGGAGTAGTTTCATCATATATATATATCGAATTTTAGATATCCAAATGGAGTCAAATCAACACCAAATGAAATCTAATATTCATATCTACAACTTTCTTAAATACATTTAAACCAATTTCAGAACATAAATCGGTGATAAAACACATGTTTGGGAGCTAGGCGCCATAACTACAACTCTGTAGCGCTAGCTCCATGTAATTAGTTTCTAGGCACCCTAGAAGCAGGGCAATGAACCATGTTGGGCGTGTTGCACTATAAATATTTTTTTACCATATTGTAGGCATCTTTTGATCATATTTGAGTTTAGAAACTTTGTGTCGTAGCATTAAAACAGAGAGGAGGTTTGACTAACATCATTGAAGGAGTTTTCTCAAGAATCTTTCGTTGATTTTCCCCATAATTGTTATTTAATCTTTATCTCTTGTATATTTATTTTGAGTATATCCTCCAATGTTGTGGATGAGTAGAACTAGATGTAAACTTTTGTTATGTGATTTGATCTCTGATTATTGATGAAACTTACCAAAACTATTTTTCTTATCTCCATGCTTGATGCTTTTATTGCTTTGATGCCATAAACTGATTTATGATTCATATTGTAAAAAGGAAGTTGAATTCATGAACTCTTTGAGATAAACAAATCTTGTCTCTATAATCTAGGAATATATGCAAAACCTTGAAATCAATTGAGAACTCTTGTACTTTCATGCGTAATTTTAATCTTCAATTCATTATCGAAGCATACGTTATTTTAGAATTAACGACTCTGTCACTATATAATTAGGGCAATACTATTTTAGAGAATTCGATAGTAATTATATAAAGAGATTTAATAGTCATAGTAAATTTGATAGCTTCATATATTCATCTAGTTAAACTCATCACCCGACAATTAGTTCAAAATCAATCTTATTTTGCTTAATTTTCATAATTGATATCCAACAAATCTACTAACTTTTTGTTTAGTTAAGTTAAAAATATTGTTCGAGAGTATAACACGATCCTCGAGTTTGATACTCGGTCTAACCATTTTAATTTTACTAATTGCACGATTTCACACACTTCAAAAATAACTATTAAAAAGAGAATCTAAATATTTATCGTATCAAGAAATCTCAAACCCTTATAAATGTGTCTACAATAAGGGAATTCGAAAGAAAAACCTGTTTGATGAGAATTGCACATTATTAGAAAAGATATTGGAAGAAGAAAAAGTGTCACAAATGGTACATTATTGTAACAATTTTTGTATCACCAGTAACAAAAACCATCATCTTAGGATAGTTACAACAATTTTCCCTCAATAACAAAAACCTCCATATGCATTCTCTTTTCAAAAACCATCATCTTAGGATAGTTACAACAATTTTCCCTCAATAACATAAACCTCCATATGCATTCTCTTTTCAAAAACCATCATCTTAGGATAGTTACCTCATTTTATTTCGACCACAACAACAATCTTCTCTCAATTTTTCTATACTAATTAACCTAAAATCCAACCCTCCTTAACAAATCAAATTAAATAAATAAATAATCACTTTTTCTACAATAATCAATTTTTTTTCAACCAACATTCCCTAGTGTACTCATTAATTTATTCGCAATTAGAACAAAAATACACTTAGTAGCAATAAACACAATTCAATTTCCACGCGCGCGCACACACACACACACACACACACACACACACACACACATATATATATATATATATAAACAATTCAGGGGAAAAATTCAGAAATTCGAATAGAAACATGGAATCGTTATATTAAATCTTCGCCTATAGGTAATTATCCAGAACAGAACAAGGTAAAACAATATTTTCAGAACAAATTTCACAATTCATGAAACAATAGAGACAAATTAATCAAAACAACTAACAAAATCACGAAACCCAGAAAAAACGTGCATGCATTCAAAGTAGAAATTGAAAACAAAAGCGAAAATGGAGAGAGAGAAGCTTGAAGTTTCACCGGAGAGTGAGACTATAGAGAAAACGGAAGTTGTAATGAGAGTGAATCGTGATTACCGATTTGAGGGCTTGAATCAATTTGAGATCGATTGAAAATTGTCGATTAATCATCAAATGAACCCCAAGTATACAATCATCAAATGCTTAACATAGTAAATCAATAGTACAATCACATTCCAATGCATCTTTTGAGAATTTTTGTCATCTATGTCAGCAGCAAAACATAACAAATAAACCAGAACACAAACTACCTCTCCAGAGGCAGAGGAACAGCAGCGGGGACGACCGCAACTAATCCAATCAGGCAACATAATCAGTCCATACACTTTCTAGTGGTTATATTGAATTAGGTTATACATTTGGAGTACATGTTGATTAGGGAATATACCGTCAAATGCTTTTTGTTAATCAGTCCTAAGGTTAAGGTTATTATCAACAAGATGATGCATCACCATCACATGAAATAGCCACAAGACTGAGAAATCAATAATGAAATATCTATCCAATCATACATTATATTTTAGAAATCACCAATAACAAGCAACCAAATCACACAAACTTTCTATGAAATTCAAATTCAGCACAACATAACCAAAAACCATGTATATTACTAATAAACTAGTACAAATAGGTAACAAAATTTCTCTTCCGAAAGAAAAAATTGTAACGAATTTCCATACAAATATGTGTTACCAACTAATAATTATTAACAATTTTTTAGATATTGCTGAAAAAAGTGTTGTTTAATAGCATATATGTAGTAGTACTGATTCCATCATCAATCATATATCAACTCAAATTGAACCAAGAAATTTATAGGGATTTATATATAAAATTTAGAGGAATTTACACAAGAAATTGCAAAAAAATTAGGCCGGAGCCCGGGAGCGTGCTCAGGGTCGCCGGGCGGTGAAACCGCCACTGATCTGATTCCACTATTTTGCATCTATTCATTATAATTTCTGCAAAATCATTTTATTACTTCGGTTTTCTTATTTCAATGTCTTATATGTAACAGCTTGTTGCTGCTTCACTATGGCGTGATGGTTGATGCTATTCCTTGATCATGATTTTAATTTCTTGTTGTCATTTACAATGTCCTTTCTTTGGTGGTTTATTGGTGACATCATTCTGTTGTTCTATTTCAACATCGAGTGTGATTTCTTTGATTAAAAATGCTACATATTCCAAATGGATGAGATGCAAGTCAGAAGTTCAAAAGGATGACCCTATACAAACGGTACTCAGAATTCTACTTTAGATTTTATGTTTAGGGTTAATTCATTGATTCCTAGTAATGACAATCAAGTATATAATTATCCCCGTGAGCTTACCTCAGTTGGTAGGGATATCGCATATTATATGCAGGGGTCGGGGTTCGAACCCTAGACACCCCACTTCTCCACAATTAAATTGTGTGAGGTCTAGCCACTAGGCTACTTGACAAAAAAAAAAAATTGAATCATTAACCATGTAAAAAATAATTCTATACTTGATTGTCATTGCTAGAATTCAATGAATTAATCTACCAAAAAAAAAAAAAAGAATTCAATGAATTAACCCTAAACATAAAATCTAAAGTAGATGTATTAGTACCATTTGTATAGGGTCATCCTTTTGAGCTTTTTACTTGAGACTCATCCAATTGGAATTTGTAGCCTTTTTAATTAAAGAAATCACACTTAATGTAGAAATAGAACAACAGAATATTAATGATGTCAATAATAAACCACCAAAGAAAAGACGACAAGAAATTAAAATCACGATTAAGGAATACCATCAAGTCACAATGAAGCTAAATCAAGTCACAATGAGGCTGCAACAAGCTGTTACCGATCGATAAGAAATCAAAATAAGAACGTAGAACTAATAAAATATTTGGCAGAAATTATAATGAATAGATGCAAAAATGTGGAATCAGATCCAATGTATACCTGTGTGTCGTTAAACCAGGGGAACGTTTTGTCTACATTTGAGTGGAAGGAACAAAGTGTGAATTGATGATTTGACGGTGGAATCAGCAATAGTTTGAATTAGGGATAGCGGCAGATAAGAGCGGCCAATAGAAGGAACAAAGTGGGTAGCAGCGGCCAGCGGCTAGGGTTCCTGTCCAAACCCAATCTACTCATATATATAGCATTGTGCAACTTTTCCCTTTGGACCAAAAACACCCCATCTTTTCTTTTAAAGTGGTGGGCAAATATGTAATTTAAAAACTAATATTTGGGATGGGTAATTTTGTAATTTTGTAATTTAAAATTTAATTTTTTTTTATTATATATGATAAAGATATAGTTTTTGTTCCAGATAGTGACTTTCAAAAGTATTCGAAATCTGTAAAGTAGTAAATTAAAACAGTTAGACGAGTGTTAACTTAAGGATCGCGTTATTTTGCGAATAATATTTATATTTAGGAAATTTAACTTAGGAAATACGGCAAAGTTTAAACCGACATATGTAGGTTTTAGAAAGACGCGCCTCTTAGAGCACAAGCTACGTGAATCAAAACTTCAACCAAATCTTCAAAAAGCTCACGCGAAAACACAATCTTCCAAGAATGCAAAATAAAACACTACACCTTATGCTAACATGTCATACTTACATGTCTAAGACATCTGGTACAACATCTTGCTAGAACATATTGTTTTAACAAAATGCAGCCAACACAATATAGGCTTAAATATGTAAATGGTCCTTGTAAGTTCGCGCATTTTAGGTTTTGGTCCCTGTATGTTTTTTTGTTCTAAAACAAACCTTGTATTTTGATAACCTTTTGGAAAAGGTCCTTGCCGTCAGCTTCCGTCAACAAAAACGCCATGGTGGCTAACGGAGCACACATGGCAGGTCATGAGTTGGCAAAATTGATAACCTTTTGATGCAAGGGGAAAAGATAGAGATGTGAAATGGCGGTCATGCGTGATTGAGAGTAGCTTAGCTTCACTGACATTTTCCTTCTATCAAATGATCCCGTTTAGGATTGAGCTAACCATTGATAGAGAGTAGCCCTGCCTAGATTTCACAACTTTAGATTGCAGATGGTACCAACGCCTCATGAATGCATTTTGTCGAACAAGTAGAATAAGTACTGCAGCTTATCTGGTCTAAAACCTTATTCTCTTGTAGGTTCTCATTCACGTTTGATTTGTTGGGTGGTTCTCTTGTAGGCTCTCGTTCACGTTTGATTTGTTGGGTGGTGTTTGGGATAGATATGTATTCCGCTTTTCAATATATTTTATTTAATTATATATAGAATTTATTGAACTTTGTTTATTTATTAACAGTTTTTCCCTTCCCTCGTGCTAATTATTTTAAACTTTTGTAAATGATGTTTTATCTTCTATGGATACATATCTTCTCTGGTTCATTTTTTGGTTCCATTACTTGGTATAGATGTTTGGGAACATGTCTACTACTTACTGGTAAATTTTTGAATTAGTGACTATATATCGAAGTTGTTTATTTACTGTGTTGATAACTTGTAACATGCCAAGAAATGGTGAGGAGTTATTTTCCTACTTTTGCCACTCTATCTCCATATACAAGCAGCCAAACATTTCAATTTAGCTCACTCTTTTTCAGCCTCCCTCTTCCTTGTTAATAATGAAAAAGATTATGAATCAAAAACCAGAAAATACTCGTAACATTCAAAGATAAAACTATTTCAGGTTTAAAATATTCTAACCTTTTTTAAAATATGTGTGGTCATTCTTGAGTAGAAATTGTGGAAAATAAGGTAATATTGATTTTGACTATGTCCAGTTTTGTGGTATTTTAGAATTCTATCCCTAAAATAAGTTCAGGGATACTGCGACACCCTTAATAAGCAAAGTGAGAAAAATAAAATTCATTTAAACAGCAACATAGCATAAGGACTTACATTACATATGTAGATTCAGCATGAACTCCCACCAAAATTGGATCCTTTTTCCGATGAGTACGAAAATAAAACTAGGTCAATGATGGATCTACACCTTTTTCTGTAAATTGTAACAGAAGGTTTAGTGCCACTAATTTTAAATACGAAATTATGAAATATAATTGTACACACTTATAATACCATTCTATTCCAATGCAAACAATGAGTAATTGATCAGCCGGTGTGAAAGGATGCATTGACCATAGAATTGTGATTTATTTTATTTGTTTCAGATGTTTTTCTAAAAGTGTAGGACTTCCAATACACCGTCAATTGTTCCCACAGGTCGTCTCCCATCCAACTACGACATCTTAATTGTTGCAGTTGGTGGCTGCATTGGTGGCTGGAAGTTAAAGGAATGCATAACCAGCAAACGGCAAAGTAAGAGTTACATACAAAAGAGAAAGAAAATAATTTTTGGGCAAAATTACTGAAATTCTAGAAAAAAATTACTATCCTATCTTTTTTCGATATGTTATTGATGTGCTGTTTATTATCCTGCTTTCTAGTATTTCTATTAGTTGCATCGGCTTGTGTATGGTTTCAGTTCTGTTTTCCAACTTTAGTTAAAACTTAGCCTATTCCAAAATATTCTAATTCTAATATCTACCAAACTGAAACTAATTAAGTTAGCTACACTAATTCAGTAGCATAGTCTAAATATTAAAATAAAATAAAAAATATAATGAAAGGACCTTCCATGATATAGAAGAACCACGTGATTACTTCAATAATAGAGAGGAATCGCACAGAACTTGAATAGGAAGGAAAAACTGAAAAACCAAAGTTACAAATAAAAGTTACTAAGCATACACAGAACTCAAACAAAAATTTCAATTTTCCATTTACAATTGAAATACTCTTAAGCTGAATTTTACAATTATGCTATCTTTATCGTAATCGAAGACAATGTTGTTGGTTATTTCTTAACACCACATCGATGTGGCTGGCACTGAGCTAAGCTCACAAGATAAATTCAACAAATAATTTTCATAACAAAGTGAGTTTACAAATAAGCAAAAATTATTTAAATAAGGGGTGGATTTGTTATAGTTTTTTTTATAAAAAATATTAATATGTTAATTGTTATGTTAGATTTTTCTTTAGTCATTGACTATTTAACTCTTACCTCAAATCAGTTGACCCACGAAACTATCATGGATGAGCGTTTTGTACTTTAAAATGTAATGTGTGTTAGTCTTAAACCGACTTTGACAAAAATGCTAAAATTGTTAGGTCGGATGTTATGGTTGAGGTTCGAAAATCGGTCCTCCACTTGTATGTAATTTCAATGGTTATTTATTATTTCAACTTTCCCTAAAAAAAATTATTATTTCGACTATCTGTAAAAAAAATGAATTAATTATGTAAAATTGATTTTAATTATAAATGTGTTAAATGTAAAGTGGTTTACGTTTAAACACGTTAACTTAAAAGTGAGTGGAATAATGAATTCAAGACCAAATATTAATTAGAGGTGGAAACTTCAAATCTTATATTTAATCTAAAAATAATTTTTTTATGCAAAATAAATTTTACTCAAAAACATGCCAGACATGATTTCATGTCATAATAAACTATATACCTCACAAATCAATTTGACATTTCAAAATGTTTAACAAAGTATAAACTAGTATAACTATGTAGGAAGAAGATGCAATATTTCATCTTACATGCGAAGACTATTTTTCACATGAACTCTGCTCTTTACCACACACATTCCCAACTGAAAAGACCAAAATACTCCTACTCTCGCTAGTGTTAAATTTGCGTGGTTAACTCACGTTCAGTTTTTCTCAATTCTTTTCAGCCACCGAACCATTTCTCCTCAATTCTAAGCCTTATTGTGGGAAGCTATAATGACTTTTGGTGAATACAAATCCTCAATTGACCTAAAACCATTATTCCTCAATTCATATTCTTTTCGGTGCTATAATCATTATGCTACAATCCTTATTGTAACATAATCAATTCCTGTTACAGAAAATTCAATATGGGATAGATTGGTGAATTTTACGGTGAATTTTCCATCCATATGAATACGATGCCGAAGATAATTGAAAAAAGATGCTGAAGAGAATACGGTGAATACGATGGTGTGAAAAAAATTTCCCATCCATATGAATATGATGAAAATAATACATTTTAAGATGTTGAAGAGAATTGAAAAAAGATATTGAGGTGGAGAAAGCGCTTCATATGGATGGCAAAATTCCTTGGTGAATTAAGTTCCTCGGCTTCAACAGTGACTGACATCTATGTTGGGAACAGAAATCTGCATATTAATTAATAAACATGAGCGTGAATTAACATGCGTAGCGGCAAAATGGTCTTTTCAGTTGGAAATGAGCAAAAACTGTTGGGTAAAGAGCAGAATTCTTTTCACATTCTGCAGCAAGCCCATGTGGCAATCCCCTGAACAACAACTCGAACGGATAGCTATGTTAATGTGGAGTATAAGGAAGAGCTACGATTTAAAGTTGTGGCAGCAGCAAGTATCAGAATCAAGTATAGGCATAACAGAACGAGCGAAGCACTTGTTGGAAGGATGGAGGGATGCGAAATGTAAATGCAACAGTGCTTCATGTGCACAGGCAGAATGCAACTAACTTATTTTTTAAGAATAAAACTAGCATTTATCTAATACATCATAATTCTGTTTTTTGTGCAAATACAAAGACTATAACAGCAACATCAACAACAAAACAACCCTATTGTTGATGATTTCATTGACCCTGTTTGCAAGTTGAACCTAAGAGAAACCTGAGTTTGTCAAAGTCCTCAACAGTTCCAAATCCCAATGCAGAAAACAGAAGATTCAACAATGATTCTGCAACAAAATTGAGAAAAATAGAAGCTCCTTTAACACCTGGTAGACCCCTTTTCAGTTTTAGTTCTTCTACCATTGTTGGAAGAAACCTTCCGAGAAAGAGTTTTCCTTCAAAATAGGATGATGCTGAAAAATGGCTCATAAGCAATTCTTGTCGTGACCCACCTGCTCATAACAACAACATTCTGAAATTTGTTTCTTCAGAATCCTCAAACAATGTAACCGGACAATAAAACATCAGACAAGAGACTATGAAGCATTGCATTGAAAGCAAATAACTTCACCTCAAGCATATCATCAACAAAATCCAATGTAATTTCACACATGGCCATTTGAGCCTGCATACATAAAGAACAATTATACCATAACTCAAGCTTATATATAGAATGATTTTGTGGAAAAAGACAAAAAATTGTTCATAAACAGGAATTCGATCTCCGTTCATACGCGAAAAAACAAAGTGGATATGATACAATGTTTTGATGCTTATATATATACAATGTCTTCATGTTTCTTGAGCATGTACCATGAAGTCATGGCATCATTTATGTTTACTTTGTTCATTTGGTATGAGTTCTGCTATCGGGAAGAAATCCCATAGGGGGTTTTGATTGATCCGGCATAGAACTTTGTAATAGAATTCTGATATTATCGTCATTACTGGATCCCTTAGACAGCTCATTCTGATTGAGCATTGTCCTCTTATATAGTGAAGAGTGAGGACACATCCAAGTTCACAATTATTTATGTTTTTGTTAAAAGAACGATGCTAGAGAGTAGAAAAAAATTGGGATACGACATACAAAAGGGTCACGTTTCCCCTTTTTATTTTATTTTTTCATTTTTATTTAATAACAAAATGTCTCACAACTAACCAAGTTTCAAATGGTTAACGAAATCAACTATTAAACTACCTTTGTCTTTGTAAATAATCCCTAGCTAGAAGATTAATCAAGGAAATTACAATTGGTGAAGAGACAAAAACAATCTTCAAAGATAGCATCATGGTATCTTCAATGGAATCATCAGATCTAATGAAGAAGAAGTAATGTATCATCAAAGTCATTTAACACGTCATCATTTGTAAGGATTAGGGTTAAGTTGAAGCGGCGGCTGATGAGTGATGATGATAGTGAGATGAGATGCAGACAGCTGAAGTAGGTTTTTACAATTTATAAGAGAGGTGTTCATGTAACAAGTCATCATTTGTAAGGCTTTTTTTTTTTTTTACGAAAGATTCTTTTCTTTAACTTTTGTTTGGAAAAGAAAAGTTTAATATAAGTGAATTGAGTTAGAGTCCGGAGCTATGAAGTCCGGAAACGGACGCGGATACGATACAAATGTATAGATACGTCAATTTTTCAAAATTAAAGATAGGATACGATTAAGATACGTTAACAAAAAATTTATACTAAAACTTATATGTATGTAAAAGTAAAATACTTAAAGAAAATAAACATTGATTAAAAGAACTCAACACAAATTTTATCTAATGTTGCTTAACTGAATCACCTCTCTCTCTCGTTACCTTCATCCACAAGAAGTATAATTTTAAATGGTTCATAGAGAAACAATTCTATTGATGCATATTTAAAATTGAATCATATACATTTCTACTTAATGTTTACAACATTGTCTCACTCTTTTACCTTTCATCTTTTTCTAGGATACGTATCTGCGAAGTATCTTATAATTATCATTGTGTATCTGCGGAGTATCTTATAAGTATCTATTAAAATATTTTTTTTAAAATTTAAATAATTAATTCTGATACTTCGTGGGTGCGTATCTGCAAGTATCCGTGGAGTATCGGTATCTGATACAAATGCGTCTCTATTTTGGAGCATTCGGGCTTCATAAGTCCGGAGTCGGTTTTGTAGTTAAAAATTATTTGAATTGTAAGATAAAAAAAATTGAATTATACAAGTTGCAGTTTTTTTTGGAAAATAATACACTTTTTTGATTTGAACATTACAATCAAATTAAAAAATTATTTAAAATCAAAACAGAACCAAACCTATGCAGTTCGAGTTGGTTCGCTTGTTGCATTTACAATTTTTTTTTTATAATCAAGTTAAGATTTTTTTTATTTTTTTCACAAAAATCAAGTTAAAAAGTTAAAAGCAACTTATTTCAAACAATGATTTAAATTTCATCCAATATTACAATTTCATTTTCATCTAATAATGTTCTCATCAACATAAATCAGATTAAAAACATAGACCAAAAAGAAACTCTCTTCGATAGAAAATGAAAAGACTAGGATCTTATCATTCTCTTACAGATTTAATGGATTGTTCGATATAAAGAAAGAGATGAGAAATAAAAAGGAAAGAAGTGTTGATTATATTTAAAAGGACAAAAATAACCTTGACATAAAAAATCTAAAAAAATTAATCAATTCCATAAGTTACCGACCCACCCATTCATAAGCTTGTTTTATGAATCAAAAGTCCATTTTGATCTCCTTCTCTCCCACATGTTGTTCATGTCGTTGTCCCCCCACCCCTATAATCTTTCACTCTATTATTTAGTTTGAATACCAGTTTGAGTTTTCCGTATAAGAAAAAAAAGAGTTTTGAGTTCCCTTCTCCTTAAATCAATCGTCACCCATTTGTATGTATATATCATTGCTGAAGTTTCAATGAGACAGATAAATTTACTGAGAAGTGGAGAACCAATACAACTATTAAATAGAAAGAATTGTTTTAGTTGAGAACCATTACTAAGATGTTTTAGGACCTTTGCAATTTTGAGATCTAAAATTGAACTGGACCAAGAAGAGAAGGGCAAAAATGTAAAATTAAAAAAGGGTCCCACGTTTCAGTCTTCTCTCTTTCACATTTCTCTTCAAACCAAACAACAGAAGTTTAACCTTTCTCTTCAACTTCTCTCTCCCTAACTTCTCTCTCTTATTTCACCCCTACCAAACAAACCGTTAAAGTTCTCATTGACTTTCTATGATTTAAGATACATCTAACGCAAACAGATCTGCAAAAGTGCAAGTAATATCAAATTAGGGTTAATTATTTTTTGGTCCATATAAAATTGAGATCTTTTAAATTTAGTCCTTACTTAATTTTAATAGTTCTTTTCGTCCCTAATTTTTTTTCTGCACCCAGTATTAATCCCTTTTCAATTCAAATTTGTTTAATTTATGCTTAAACTCTTGAGTTTTTGAATAATTTTTGGAGACGTGTTAAGAACATTATTAAAAGTTCCTCTGCAAAAATTGTCGTAAAATTTGATTTCTACATCCAGATTTTGTTAATTTTATCTTTAACTTTTGTCGTTATAAAAAAATTTATATTTAAATCTTTTCATGTTAAAAAAATTTAAATTTTAGTAAATGAACCTTTCATAATGTTCTAAACTTGTCTCAAAAAAATCGTTTCAAAATTGAAGGGTTTATGGATAATTAAACAAACTTTGTTGTAACAGGGACTAAAATTAGAAGTAATTTTTTTTTGTAAGGACTAAAAAAACCTATTAAAATTAAGTAAGGATTAAACTTAGAAGTTTCCAATTTTATAGGGACCAAAAACATATTTAACCCATCAAATTAAAGCACCTAAATACATTTGAAATAAGAAGCAAAAAAGAAACTTAACAAAAGAAAAGGAAGAAATAGTCGTTTTGGTCTTTGAAAATGTAACGAGTATCCCTAATAATCCTTCTACATTGAAATTTCAAAATAGTTATTGATTGTGTACTATGTTAGTCAAAATAGTCATTTACGTTAAAATTCTCCGTTTATATTGTCACATCATATCCCTCAATAAACTTACTTATTGTCATATCAGTCGTTATAAGTATTTATTTATTATCATATCAGTATCGATATGAAAAGAGTTGATGTCAATATTGAAGGATTATTTTAACATCATGGACTATTTTGATTTTTGATTAACAAAGTGCACAATATCGATGATTTTTTTAAAATTTTAATACATTAAAAAACTATTGTGGTTATTTGTTACATTTTCAGGGACCAAAAATTACTATTTGCACAAATAAAAAACATCTCATTCTATAAAAAAAACTATTCGGTTTGTAAAATATAAAGCACAAATCAAACTAAATCATACAGTTGAGTCAAAAAAATGGCACAAACACACCGAAGTAAATATAAATATTTACGGTTTTGATTTGAGTTTATTTAGTTAACGATTTTTAAACAGCCGTAAGCCATGAGATTGAATGTACGACCTTATTGATTGATGAGTGCCAACTAACTCAACCTTACTTTCTTTTTTCAATAAAAAATTATAGGTTATGTTTGGTACGGCTAATTCATCACTTAATAGTTTTATGTTTTTATATCATAAGTTCCTATGATTAAAATCAAAATGAGTTACTATGATCAAAATCAAAATATTTTTTTCTGTATTAGTTTTCTCTCACGATTAAGATTTTTTTCCACAAACTAATAGATCATACTTGTTTTTTCTTTTTCTTTTTCGGGTTCATAACTTTTCATTAATCAAAACATGTAGTAACCAAAAAAATATATAATCAAAACATGTTCATGCAATATGGCATCGTTATGATAACTAGCGTTTATATAGTCATTTTTGTGTATATTTGTCCATTCTTTTACTTTGTTAACGTAGATAAATTAGAAACAATATTGGTTGTGACTAGGTATTGGCTTGACTCACGTAATTTTTATCTCTTTTTTTTTTTTTTATTATCTTATGCTTTTTTACTATATCAAACTTAGATTATTATTATTATTGGATCATTTTTGAAGGGTCAACAAGTGGTGAAAGTCTTTTATGTTTCGAGATTTTTTTTAAGGGATATGTTTGGAGAAACTGTTACTCTCTATTTGAGGTTATAATGTATTAAAATCTTTCATTTCAATTTTGAAAAAAGTGGTTCAAAAAAAAATCAATTTTGGAAATTTAATTCTTCTTTTGCTACGTAATGTTAACAATCGATGGAAAAACCATTGTTTAATATTCTATGTAATTAAGTTGAGTCAAAAACATGTACTAAGAAATAAAGTAATTGATGACACACATTAGAGATCCAATTAACTCATTAAAAAGTACATTTCAAAATAAGTTAAAAAATTATCAATATGATTAAAAATTGAATGTAGGTCCTATACAAGTGGAACAAAGAAAATTGTGAAAAGGATACAATATGTAAGGACGGACATAGTATAGCTTAAAAAGAGGTAATAAAAATTAGATCAAAGCCTAATTTAGTTTATTTTCATATAAGATGAAATAATATTAGACAAACATATGTCTTGTAAAATATAAATGTTCACAATAATCTTTCTAGGATGCTAAACACATACTAGGAGAAAACTTATGAGTAAAAAAAGTCTTAGTTTAGAAAAGAAAATAATTAATATGCATTATCATCTTCTAAACTTCTTGGATGATCTTTTATTTACGAGACCCAAGTACTTGTCAATCTCCTCCTCTTCCTCACCATAATCTCCTCCTCCCCTCCGTTTCTTCACCCCACCAGATGTCCTAAACCAAAATTTACCACTAAGTCCAACTCTTTTCTCCTTTTAATAGACACCAAAATTAAACAAAACTCATCATAATTTGTTTTTTTTTTCCTAGCATATGTATCAAATATAATGCCATCATATTGGCCATTCATTCATGAAATCTTCTTTAGTATCACATCTTTGACAATGTCGTCAAGACACATTTATCAAGTATAACTCACTTTAGGGAAGCAGGGCTCTGATGCATATGTTTGAAAAACACGAATAAAAGTGGCTCGACATTTCAAACAATTTATCCCTTAACACGAGTAGTGTGAAATAGCGTTTAAACAACTCAATTGGTTTAAGAATCTAGTAGTAAGAAACTCAACACAGCACAAATATTTGAGATACACAAATATTTGGATAAGGAAGAAGAAAAACCTGATGATCTTTTGGCACAAAGAGAAGCTCCTGTTTCAGTGTGTCCACAGTAGAATTCTCGGTTGATACTTGAATCTAAATAGAATAGAAAAATTGTGAATAACATGTGTGTGCATCCTAGTAAAAAACAACTTTCTCTGAAAGATACTTAAAATTACACTGCCCAAATTTAATAACTACATTTTCCTCCGGGTGAAGTAATATGTTACACTACAATCCATTTTAAGGTTTATAAAACAACTAATGGTCGTGCTGGAGATCAAACCACCTAAGGGAATTTTTCATTTCTTTACAATTTTCAACGACATCACGAGCTAAAACTAACTGCGATTTATTTTGGCTAAAAATTGTCCCTAAGAAAGCATTAAAACTAACTAAAGTGTAACAAATATTAATCTTTCAGGGGATAAAGTGTAATTTTTCTTCTGAATAAGATATTTGTAAATAGCGTGTGGTACCTTCACAGGGTTCCTTAAATGAACCTTTCCAAGCCTCTTGACCTGAAATAGAAACTCTCTCTATTATTACAACTGCAAAGTTAAAAATGAATAAATTACACAATCAATAACAAGTCGAGTTTACAAGTCGAATTCACGTTAGGCAAAACGAGTTTGCTTAAACTCTACATCATTTCAACAAACATTATTTGTAGTATATAAGCAGTACATAAATCCTATATCATACGTACCATAAGATGCACAACAGAGAAATGTGTTGTCATAAACAAATATATGAGATTTGACCTAAAACAATATGATTAACTAATTTGAAGAAATCAAGGAGAAATGAAAAGCAAATATCTAATCAGAGAGAAAAATGATAAATGTGCCCTTAGTGTTAGGTGGATATGAAATAGAAAGCTTGATTGATTTAGTCCATGTAATAGATGAATATACATAGAATGAGAGCTTTATCAGATTCAGTTATAACAGAATATGATGACTCAACAACTATAAGAATAATTTTTATAACTGACTACGCAGCTACACATACACATAAACTACTATAGAAAAGGTGTTAACTTCAATAATCTTAGATACTAAAACGCTTTCTGAAAGGGTCCATATTTAATGGGTTCAATATCTCACAATATTTAAAGAAAAAGGTTATCATATCTGGCTAATGCTAAGGGAAAAACGAGTTAACAATAACTATTAAGTGCCTTGTAATCAATAAACTTACATATTTACCTCCTCTGTCTCTGTCGTCGTAGCCGAGAAAAGAAATGTTCACCGCTCACAAGGAATTAATCCTAAAAACTCAGTAAGTGATTTCTCAAAGTCCTCACTCAACAGCCTGTCTGCCTCATCTAAGACCTGCTCAAAATACAAAACAATCAAACAATTCCAAACTAAACATTTTATGATAAGGAAGAAGTAATGCAACTTAATATTTGATATATGGAAATGAGGACTAGATATGCCACGTCCCTATCCACTATGTTGTAGCCAATCAAACAGAAAAAACATATTTCTGTTGGGGACATTTAGATACTAAAATTATAGGTAGTCCAGAAGGGGTTCAATCGGGTGGATAGTTATTCAGGTTATTAAAGCTGGGGTGGAGTGTGGTCTGTGGTGTAGTGAGGGGCGTTTGAAGGAGAGGTTTAGCAGTTTATATGGTTTGGCTCTTAACAAACAGGTTTGGAGTGGCTGTGGAAAATAGTATAATAGGAACATGATCTGTTGATAGTGTCTTCAGTAACGATGGTCTGATTCATACTCGACAATTTGGCGGGTTGATGAATGGTGGTCGAGCGATGCGGGAGAGGCTAGTACTGACTTGGATGACTTGTATTTAGTCTGTTTGGAGTTAAGGAACGGTGTGATCTTTAATCAAAAGTTTTTAGGCGTCTAATAAGAAGCCTATATCATGTACAAATATATTCTTTGTAGTTATGACTCTGATTAATATGAAATTTTGTGGGTTATTCTTCGAGACATTATTGAAGTATTAAAAACTAAATTAACAATCAGATTTATAATACTTATGAGAATTTTGTTTTCTTTGGATACATGGAACAATGAAATCACAGTGCATGAACATTTCTTTATGACCTGTACTACATTTTAATTAAGGCAAATCAGGGTCATGAGAATTTTCTAGCTTGACATGCAAAACAATAGTACCTATAACCAGCAAAAAGGTTCACCTAAATTCATCAAGGGAAACATCATTGTATCTATTAATATCAACAGACATGAACATTAAATTTAGTTTACACTAGACATGTACTCACTGCTACTCAACCATTGGATGTCAAAAATAAAACTCGAGTTGAATCAAAATAACGTAGAAATCATACCAAGTATTTTAATCTATCAAGAGAAAATCCTTTGGTGTTTTTTAGGTGATCCAAGACTCGTCCAGGCGTCCCAACCTTCAGGAATAAGAAATCATCATAAATAGAAAAAACAAAATACAGACATCAAATTGTATTAATCGTATTTTGCATCATTCATGTCTAACCTGTAAACAATTAAGACATCAATGACAACAAAAATAGAGGGCACTCGTCCAGTAAAACACGAGTTAAATTTTCAATCAACACAGGCACTACTGTCTTTTTGATATCACTCATCTATAACCATAATGCTCTTGATATACAATAAACTAATGAAATCAAAGCAAGTGTAGGGAAACAGTAAAACTTACGATAATATCAGGTCTTTTTCCAATCTCGATAGATTGTTGTACCATGTCCATCTGTCCAACAAGCTACAGAAAAAGGAAACGATACCAATCAAAATAGATTGTTTTGATTCACCATATGATTGGACAAAACAAAACAACATAAGCTCTGAATTGAACAGGAGGATATAAAATTCATGCATAACTAATTATGTCAGAAAAATGCATCAGAAACTGACCACAGCACACTTGACACCAAATTCAGAACCTAGAGCTTCAAACTGTTCAGCAATTTGATATGCAAGCTCCCTTATTAAGAAATAGGTTAGAGCAGAAGAAATATACTAGTTAAAAAATATGATTTGGTGAGAGTTGTAACGTGCCCGACTGATATCAGGATCGCCGACTGACCCCACAAACCAACACGAGTATTTTCAGCGTGTTTTGCCCTCACTCGCACGACTCGCACACTTTTTTGGGAACTTCCAAGTCGGGCACGCTTAAGAAGGTCGCCAGTCCAAATACTACTCCAAGTCAAGCACGCTTAAGTTTCTTATGTGTTGAGCTACTGAAATGAATAAGAATAAGAACTTCATAGTTAAGTGTGCTTGACATAGAGTGATATTTTGATGGAGGACCTTCTTCTGGGAAGCGGGGTCGGTCGGCAATTCTAAAAGCGGAACGTTTAAAATTAATCTAATAAAATTGAATTGCATGAATATTAAATCTACGATGAAGTATCAAAGTATCAAACCTTGTGGGAGAGATTACACAAGCAAAGAACCCGTGTCGTGGTGCATCTAAGAGGGCATGCAATATAGGAAGAGCAAAAGCTCCGGTCTTACCAGAACCAGTTTGGGAAAACCTAATGACATCTTTTCCTTGTAGTGCTTGCGGAATTGCTTTTAGTTGAATCTCTTTAGGATTCTTCAACCCATTTTTTCACAAGCTTCCACTAATAACTCATCTAAGCCAAGATCCTTAAATGATTTGATTTCTTTATTCTCTTCCTCCATTCTCACTTTCTAACCTGTGAAATGGATACATTTCTATGTAAAATTCATCAAAATAAAATCAATTGAACAATGGATAAACAACAATTTTGGTCAATGTGAGCGGCACTGATCATTTATAGTCTCTGAATGTATCGAAATTGCAAATACATCCCAAGTGTCCTTGTTTGTTTGTAATTTTATGGAGTTAACTAAATAACGAAAAACACATTTGAGAACCAAACTGACTAACACACATTTGAGGATATGATCGCAATTTCGATAATACAAAACTATAATGAAAACGTCTCACAAAACACTCTTTGATAAATGCTGAACCGTAATCTTATATTAAAAGGATCATATATATTTGATTGAAGAGGGATGCTAAATAGTGCGAAGCTCTATGTAAAGAAATTTCATGAATACACCGGCAAAGCTAATTTCGACATGGTTTCAATTAAAAAAAAAAAAAGCCAGAATTGATTCAATTATACAACTAAAATAGAGAGTATCTTCAACAGCCACAATGTAACTAATCTGCATCAACAGAATGCAACCACCATCTCTACAGGTTGAAGAGGGTGGGTTCACTTTTCTGAAAAATTGAATTAAGGAAAATTGAATTTGACACGTATGAGTTATGAGAGACTATGCAGCCATGCCATGTTATTCGTTGAATTTCGTATATATTTAGTTCGCACTAAAAAGCATTTCCCATGATTGAATTGGGAGTGAAAACCTGAAAAAGAGAACTTTCTCACGATGGATTCCGGCAGTGTGTTTGACCGCAGAGCTTTAGGGTTTTGATTTTATTACTTTTTTCCCTAACTCGTGATACTTGGTACCCAAGCATCCTAATTCATTTTTCCTTTTTATTTTATTTTTTTTTAAGTAGCCACGCCTAATTTCTTTAAAAAAAAAAATGATCTCGAATACAAATATAAATATAACTATGGGTTCTAAAAAAATTACTATGAATAACTCCAAAGTGAAGAAAAACAAAACTCAAGGTCCGTTTGGATTGAGCTTATTTTAAACTTATGCAAATAAATAAGCTTTTATCTATTATTTATAAGTTTGTTAAGGTAGTTTATGAAGATAAATTTTTTGTTAGTGAGAACTTATAAATTAATATAAAAGTCTATTTATTTCCATAAGTTGTTTTTCATAAGCTCAACCCAAACAGGCCTTAATGCATTTAATTACGTTTTTTACACAGTTCTTAACTAAAAAAACATTTCTGGTGGCTATAACAAACTTTGAAAAAAATAATTGATTAGAGGAAATATGAGTTGTTTAGTTGGGAACCAAACGAAAAAAACATAAAAAAAATGCACATAAACTGTCTTTAGTACCATAAAGACACTTGTTTAGAAATCTAAAGAGGACGTTTTATCTTGGAAACCATGTTTTAATGGTAATTCTCATAATACTTTTTGCTAGCCATATCAGTACAATTTTGATGATGTTGTAATGGTAATTAATTCCTGGACTCAATTCCATTTTCAAAGAAAAAAGATGTAGCGACCAATTTTAAATTTAGGGACATTGTTGGGAATTGGGACTTGGGGTTGAATATGTTACTGAACATGTTCCATATGCATTTTTCTTCAATCTGGACTCTGAAATGTGGAGGCTGTAATGTCGATGGAATTTAGCATATTGAAATATTGGTGCCTGTTATCAGTTTTTTAAACAGACAAAAGCTCGTAACATACATATACAGTTTATGTATGTTATGATAAACTCATAATACAAAGGTACAAACATGATGTTTCAAGCAAATAAACTTGGGACATTAAAAAAAACAAAAGACAGGGAACTAAACTTGTTTACAGTGAGGGGTCTGCACCGTATATGATGTATGAATAAGAACATTGATGACACTTTGGAGCCACAATGGAGATTAAAATCATCCATGTCGCCTAAACTTTTGAATACAATGATTGGTACGATATATCGTTTGCTTGCACATGGTAGACTTAGCCAAAGAACAATCACATATCAGGCTAAAACTACTCAAATGGTCATCAAAAGATAATTCAGAAACAGATGGCCATGAAATGGAATGAAATATAAAGAATCTTGAATCCTTGATTAATTAATAGCATTGAAGGTTAATTTTACAAGTACACAGAGAA
>Ga0315915_1002600_pt1 | contig 22828 bp, 8 predicted proteins | sample MpolbnodulesMG_FD_207738 | JGI IMG/M metagenome (GOLD analysis project Ga0315915, IMG submission 207738) | Medicago polymorpha root nodule microbial communities from Los Angeles, California, United States - branched nodules | ecosystem: Host-associated > Plants > Roots > Nodule | place: USA...
TTTTTTTTTTGGTCAAGTAGTATAGTGGTTAGAAGTCACACAATTAAATGCGGAGAAGTGGGGTGTCTGAGGTTCGAACCCCAACCCCTGCATATAATATGCAATATCCCTAACAACTGAGCTAAGCTCACGGGGATACTTTTATATATTTATCTATCTCTCACTAAATGTCATTTTTTAAAATAGTAAAATACTCCATCCGGTCTCAAATATAAGAAAATATTCATTTTTTAGGTTCATTGAATAATTAACGTATCTGCTTTACAATATAGGTCAGATACACTAATTATTCAATGAACCTAAAAAAAGATTTTTTTTTTTATATTTGAGACCGGAGGGAGTATTTGTTAGGAATATAATATACCATCATTAAATAATCATATACATATTTGAAAGTTTGGGCCAAATTTCATAAAAAAGTAGTTACTGGGCCAATAATCATATGCTAGAAGCCCAGAAAACATTGGGTATAATAAAACCCTAATCCGTTTTGAGAGTGTCGGGATTTTGGGCGTTTGCTGCTGCTGCGAAGATGGTGAAGGGACGTCAAGGAGAGCGTGTCAGGTACTCTTCGTTTCAGCCTTTTTTTCTTTTGTATTTTCATGATTATCGTATATGTTTTTGAAATTTAGTAGTAATTATCACTGTTTTAATTCACTTAGCTATAGTCAGTTACTATCATTCAAACATATCTGATTTTGAAGAAATTAGCATGCAGTTAATTAGGGATTTCAATAGTTTTATATTTAGTTTATACACCGACATAAGATTTTGTGAGACTGTTTGGAGAACTTATGAAAACAGCTTATTACTGACGTCTATTTCTTTCTTTTTTTTTTTTTTTGACAAAGAGTTTTCTTAAATAAAACCTATAAAAACAGCTCATAGCATATACAAAAATAATTTACCTTTATTTTTTCCTTTTCTATAAAAATAGCTTATGTAAGCTTATCTTTTCATGATAATTGCTTGTGCTCTAAGCTGAAAATAAGCAGTTTATCCAAACACGCCCTTAATACTCTGTGGAGTGATGGCCTAAGTTGGTCCTCACAATTTTTTGGCAGCTATATTTAATCCTGACAAAAATAAAACTGAACTTGGTCCCGACATTTTTATAGCGAGACTAGTTTGTCGCTAGTATGAAGATCTCTGGGCTACTTTTGGTTTTATTTTTGTCAGGGATTAAATTGGGTCGCAAAAAATTGTGGGACGAAAATGGGTCTTCACTCTACTGTGTGCTACTGAATTGATAATTTGATTTCTTATGACCAAATATGTTTTTGTGTCTTTTACTCAAAGATCAGTCTGTGTATCTATCCTATTTCTTATGTATCTTTATTTTATCAAATATATAAATTAAGCTAATCTATACTTTATTGTTCAATTTGTATTAGGCTTTACGTGAGGGGTACAATCCTTGGATACAAAAGGTATATTCTTCTTGCCATTTGCAACTTTTTCGAATATTGTGCTACAGGTGTTTTATTTTATGTTTGGTTTATGAAAATGTCTGCTTAGATGCTTTGGCTTAATGCTTACTGTTTTATGCTGTTTTTTAGATCCAAAGTAAACCAGTACCCAAACACATCTCTGGTCCAAATTGAAGGAGTGAACACCAAGGAAGAGGTAGCTTGGTATGCCGGCAAGAAAATGGCATATATCTACAAGGCCAAGGTGAAGAAGAACGGAACCCATTACCGTTGCATATGGGGCAAGGTTACAAGGCCTCATGGTAACAGTGGTATTGTTCGTGCCAAATTCAAATCAAATCTTCCTCCCAAATCAATGGTAATAATTTACCAACACATTTTTATTCTTATCAATTGTGTTTAATAACGTTATCTTTGACTTTTTGAGTGTGGATGCATTGCAGGGATCTCGCGTAAGAGTATTTATGTACCCAAGTAACACATGAGGTAAACCCATGTCCTGGATGGTTTTTGAATTGTTTTTGCGTTTTTCTTTTTCATCTCATCTTTCTATGAAGCATTATTGAACTTTCTCCTGTGTTTTTCATGCATTTTGTCATTTGATGGGACACACGTTTGAAACTTCTAGCGTATTTTTCATACCTTCAAGTTTTACAAATATGGATAAATCTACAAATAGTCTTATGTGCAAATCAAAATAGCTATAGTATTAACAAACGTCTGAAAGCAGAGAATCAGTTCTTCTTGTAGACAGACATCAGTTCTTGGTGTTGACATATTTAATATAGTGCTGCACATGCTAGCTATTAGGAGAACTATATATGGTTCTAAATCATGGTAAATATAATGTGCATATCTGATCTGAAAATGTGGCAATTGTATGGATATTTAGAAACGTAGTTTATTGTTTGGAATTCTATCCGAAGATCATGACTTACTATGCCTACAATAAACTACGTGGTTAAAGAGCATTACTGTTTTCAGTTCAATTCTTAATTTTTTGTTATAGTGTTTTTAATTTTGCAATTTTTTAGAGGGACTCTTCTCTGATCTAGCAAGCATGCATGGTTTTGTGTTGTTTACTCTGTCTTACTGTTACATTGGATTTTTTGTTGCAGATTCAGGTGATAAGGTCAATAGGACTGTGGGATGATATTTAGTAGGCTCAAGGATTGTTGTTTCTTTTTAAATTTTGACAAATTATTTTTCTGTCCAGACAGTTCAATGATGGAATGTTGTCTGCCACAGTATTGGCTGTTTATGAAATATTATATTCAACAGTGTGTGTACTTGGTTATCTCATATAATTACAATATTAATTTTTATTGCATTTAATCTAGGGTTAAATATGTTTTTGATCCCTATAAAATAGGAACCTTTTAAATTTAGTCCTTACTTAATTTTAATAGCTTTTTTAGTCTCTATAAAAACATTATTCTATAAAAACATTATGCATTTAGTTTTAGTCCTTCTTAATCAAAATTTGTTTAATTATGCTTAAATTCTTGAATGAATTTTTAAACAATTTTTTGTATAGACCTGTTAAGAACATTACTAAAAGTCCCTCCGCAAAATATTAATTCAAAATTTGATTTCTACATTCAGATTTTTGTTACTCTTTTCTTTAACTTTTGTTGTTTAAAAATATTCATATTTCATTCTTCTCATGTTAAAAAATTCAATTTTTTAGTAAATGAACATTTTATTACGTTCATGTCTCCAAAAAATTGTTCAAAAAGTTTAAGAATTCAAGGATAATTAAAAAAAGGTTTAAATATTGCACTCGTCCCTGCAAATATGTCTAGTTTAAGTTTTGGTCCCTGTAAAAAAAAATTGTTTTTGGTCCCCGCAAAAATTTTTGTTTTTTAAAATAGTCCCCAACCCCAATTTTTTGATGATTTGTATATGTGACACATGATGACTGGACCCTGCAAAATATTTTGTTTTTTAAACAGGTCCCTGCAAAAAAAAATTGTTTTTGAAAATAGTCCCTGGAGGGACTATTTTAAAAAACAAAAAAATGCTATTAAAATTAAGTAAGGACTAAACTTAGAAGTTCCCAATTTTATAAGGACTAAAAGCATATTTAACCTTTTAATCTATTAACCTTAAACTTGAAGAAAATGTAGTAAATGAAATGAATATACGTGGGATAAGTTTTTGTTTACTGCATTTTATTAAAAATCAGGAGATCAGTACAATTTATAATTTGATGAAACACTTGATACTAGCTTTCTCCACTGTAACCTGAGTTTGAATGGAACAATTTGACAGATTTTATCTTCATCGTAGGAAAAATAATTTACATTAAGCTTAGAATAGAGAAGTACTTTACAAGCTGAAACAACTACTTATAAAGCAATCATACACACTACCTTTCTCAACTGTGAAGTGCAATTGTGGAACCAGTAAAAACATCACTGGAATCGTGAATTCACATTGAAAAAAAGGCATAACCTACGGCTTGAAATAGTGCAAAATTGACATTGCATTTTAAAAGGCAAACTCTTGGTTGCATCCAAAGAATATCATCTACATTACGCCGCATAATCTTCGACTTGATAATGCAGCATTGTCGATGCATTTTAAAGGCTAACTTTGGTTGGATCTGATAACGTAATGCAATCCCGGGGCATAACATGCTGAGAAACTTGTTTTGGCCACAGTTTTGAGCTGAAAGAGTTATCCACCAAGGGTTCAAAAATATTGCAATTCCACACCTTATTATCATTCTTCCGGTTCATCCGGATACTCTCAAGTCTAAAGTGACCATATCAACTTACCTTTGGTCGAACCTTTTACTATTCTAGCCGTGACCATATCAAACTCCTAAGGATGGTACATTTAATGTCTGAGTTACCCGAAACATTTTTCCGTTCTGCCAAAAAACTTGTGAGGTTGGTGAAAAAAAAAAGATTATGTGAAATAATTTAAAAAATAAGGTTTTTGTTGGACTTGTGAGTTGCGAGAGCAAGGGAGGTGTGAAGGCATAGATTTTTTTTCCTTCTAAGTTGGTTGGCCTTAGACCATTGTTTGCACAGAGGCAATCATTTTCTTCTTCTTTTAGATTGTAAAATATACCTACAAATACTAAATTAGGTACGTTTAAATCAACTTATTTTTGAGTTTATAAGATGTTAAACAGTACCACATATGATAAGATCTTGACTCTTTTTAATAATCTCTTTTCTTGGTATCCCTAAAATTAAAGGTGAATGTTTTTTCTTGGCAACTGCTTCAGGATTGGATTCCGACTAACAATAATCTCTTTTCTTGAAGGATTGTAGTTGACCTGTGGTATTTTTTGTCTTATATATTTTGTAGTGAGTTTGAGTGGGAATTAATTCAAATTTAGCGAGTCTACTTAATATTTTGTTGGACTTGGGTTAGGTTTCATATTAACCTGGTAAATTGTTGTGTAGTCCTTATGGAGATCCCGTAATGCTAGCATCTTTTTGGGGGCAAGAGACATTTGTACTCTAGTTGATGAGTATGATTAAATTCACCTCTTGGAGCAGGTTCTTAAGACAACATTCTTGTCACACAATGTGTGATCATGGACTCATTTTGTGTTGGCACTTGACATCAATAGTGCAATGTCGTGAATTTGTCTAGAGCTTAGTTGGTTGCGGGGTCTGCTCACAACCTTTCTCCTATTTGGCTAGGTTGGTTGTTTATGTTTGGTGGTTAGTTGGTATTCTATTATTTTGGTATTGTTTTAGTTTTTATGCAGAAGGAAAGATTTTTTGTTGAGAAATGATATTTGTACAATCAATTTGCAACAACTTTTTGATAACTTACTCTCTCATACTCACATCATGTTTTTATTCTCTCTCTTCCTTTCTCTGTCTCTATTATTTTTGACCAATAGAAATAGAGGAAATGGAAGTTGTTTTGAAAGTTGTCACCAATGGTTGTTCATATATCATTACTCTTTTTTTTTCCATGTTTGGTTGGCTTGAGTACTTCTTGTGCTCATTTTGTATTGTATCTGTCTGTTTCTTTTGAGATTTTTCTCCTTTATATATATATTTGCCATTACTCAAAAAAATTGTTAATATTTAAAAAAAAAGAAAAGATTAAATAAGAAAAAAAAAAGACAAAGAACATTGAAACTTTGGGCCAAATGAATAAAAGAGTATTGGGCCAAAGTGTGAACACTAGAAACCCTAATAAGCTTAACCCGGAAAGCCTCGGGTATAATAAAACCCTAAAATCGCCCGTTCGTTCTGAGAGTGTTGCCGTGAAGATGGTGAAGGGACGTCAAGGAGAGCGTGTCAGGTACTCTTCGTGATTTTCTTTGTATTTTCATCATTATCGTATATGTATTTGAAGATTAGTAATTATCGTTGTTTTTAATTCATTTGTATATAGTCACTGTTAGTAATTTGATGATGCCTACTATCATTCAAAAATATCTGATTTGGAGAAATTAGCATACATTGAATAATTTCATTTTTAGTTTATAGAGTACAGGCATAATCTAATGTTGAAAAAAGCATGTAGATCAATTTTAAAAGTACCAAATTGGTTCTGTAAAATCTCAAATGTTAGGTCAATATAGTTGATTTTAAGATAATGTATAAGAACATTTTAGTCCGACTATTTTGATTTTTGACCGACACTTGATATTTTGTGGTACCAAATTGAAAATGATCTGTTTTTCTCCCTCAAAGATCAGCTTGTGTATTTACTCTATTTTATCCGAGTCTAACGTTGTGCGTATTTACTCTGTTTTTGCCATATAATAAGCTAATATTAAATTTTTGTTCAATTTCTATTAGGCTTTACGTGAGGGGTACAATCCTTGGATACAAAAGGTATATTCTTCTTTGCCTTTGTAACTTTTTGAATTTTGTGCTACCAGTGTTTTATTTTATATTTGGTTTATGAATGAATGTCTGTTTAGATGCTTTGGTTTAATACTTACTGTTTTATGTTGTTTTTTTAGATCCAAGGTGAACCAATACCCAAACACATCTCTGGTCCAAATTGAAGGAGTGAACACCAAGGAAGAGGTAGCTTGGTATGCCGGTAAGAAAATGGCATATATCTACAAGGCCAAGGTGAAGAAGAATGGAACCCATTACCGCTGCATATGGGGCAAGGTTACAAGGCCACATGGTAACAGTGGTATTGTTCGTGCCAAATTCAAGTCAAATCTTCCCCCCAAATCAATGGTAATAATTTGACAATGTTTTTTTTTTTTAATCATCATTTGGGTTTTATAATGTTATCTTTAATCTCTTGTGTTTGGATTAATTTCAGGGTTCCCGCGTAAGAGTATTTATGTACCCAAGCAACATATGAGGTAAACTCATGCCTAGATGCTTCTTTGAATTGTCTGCCCTTTTCTTTTTGGCTTCTTTCTTTCGATGAAACATTATGGAACTTTCTCTTGTGTTTTCCAAGCATTTTCTCATTTGATGGGGGCATGGGGCACACATTTGAAACTTCTTACCTGTTTTATGTGCTTACATATTCTACAAATATGGCTGAATCAATAAACTTTTGTGTAAATCAAACTTGCTAGTATAATAACAATAGTCTGAAAACAGAGAATCAGTTCTTCATGTAGACATCAATGCTTATTGTTGACATTTAATATAGTGCTGCACTGTGTCTTTTCACGAGGTTCCTATTCTCTATAGTTATGTTGCTTTGTACTGGCACATGCTATCTAATATGACAACTACATGGTTCTAAATCATGGTAAATGTAATCTGCCTATCTGATCTATGATTTAACGCGGTTTATGGTTTTGAAATCTATCTGTAGATTACAACTTACTTTTGTCTATGATAACTGTTGGAGTTCTATTATTTTTTTTAAGTTTTTTTAATTTTGCAATTTTATTTTTAAGTGCTTTTAATTTTGCAATTTTATAAATAGGGCCTCTTCTCTGGTCTAGCAGCATGCATGGTTTTCTGTTGTTTACTTTGTCTTAATGTTACTTCGGATTTTTTTTGTTGCAGGTTCAGTTGATAAGGTCAGTAGAGTTGTGGGATGATTTTTAGTAGCCTCAATGAATTTTGTTTATTTTTAAATTTTGAGACACTGCTCTTCTGTTTAGACAGTTCTTTGATGGAATGTTGTGTACTGCTGTATTGGCTGTTCATGAAATATTACAGTCAGCACCATGTGTGTGGACTTGGTTATCTTATATGGTTACCATGTTAGTTTTTACTACATTTAATTTATTAACCTTGAAGAAAATCTTGTAAATGAAATGAATATAGGTATCCGTCTCAACAAAGTCATAAGTTGGGTAAACGGACATATGTAGATGCAAAATCAAGATGTTAAATTTGAATATTTTTTTGGAATGCTAATTGGTTTATGGAATAAAAAACTTAGGTACATTCTGACGTGCTTTATGCATGGTTCTTAACTAAACAAACTTAGCTGCATTCCAAAAACATAAGAAAATGCTTCTAATTTTTGTTCATTAATAGTGTTGTTATTTGGTGTTAAAGAAGGATAAGTGGGTGGAGATAGTTACATTTAGAAGAAATAATAATTATTTTTTTAATTAGTATACGTGGGATAAGTTTTTTTATTTCATTCATTAAGAATCGGAAGATCAGTATAGTGTAGAACCTGATGAAACGCTTGATACCAGCTCTGAGCAGTCTGATTTTTCCTCAACTAAAATCTTACATTTGGGAGAACCTGAGCTTGAGTAGAAGAATTTTTGATCAGATTTTATGTATCTCTTAACCGTAGGAAAAACAATATACATTGATCTTTGAATTAGAAAAGAGAAGTACTCCACAAACGGAAACAACTACCTTTCTCAACTGCGAAGGGAAAAAATACATTGAAAAAACACCACCAAAAAGGCATAACCTTCAGCCTGAAACAGTGCAACATTGACATTGCATTTTAAAAGGCCAACTTTAGGTTGTATCCTAGAATATCATGCACGTTACGCCGTACAACCTTCAGCTTGATAAAATGCAGCATTGTCGATACATTTCAAAGGTCAAAATCTGTCTTGGCGCAGCTTGATAACATGCTGGGAAACCTGTCTTAGCATAACATGCTGAGAAACCCGTCCTGGCAACAGGGAAACAGTTTTGGGCTCTAAGAGTTATCCACCTAAGGTAAAAAAAATAATATGAAAATTGCTCTTCTTCCTTTCAAAATTGTTCATTCCCTTAATTACGCTGAGCACGCTCGACTTTTTTCAATGCGAGTTAACTTGCGCTGGACATTTTTCTCCATGAGTTAACTCATGTAGACACTTTTAAGATCGGTAAATGAGCCAAAAACAAAAGAGAGAAGAGCAAGTACCAAAAAATATTGCAATTTCACACCTTATCATTCCGGTTCAACCATATACTCTAAAGTGACCATATCAAACTTACCTTTGATTGAACCTTTTTCTATTCTAGCCGTGACCATATCAAACTCCTAAGGCTGTTAAAACTAATGTCTAAGTTGTCCGGAATATTTATGTGTTCTGCCAAAAAAAATCGAATTTTTCCTTAGATAACTTCAATCCCAAAAAACCTGTGAGGTTGGTGAAAAATAAAATAAAAAATGAATATGTGAAATAATTTAAAAATGAACTTTTTGTTGGACATGTGAGAGCAAGGGAACCAGGTGTGGAGGTGTGGAGAAATTTTTCCTGAGCTTGTTGGCCTAGGGCTTAAGAGGCTCAGAGTAAGACCATTGTTTTGCAAAGGAGTGTACATTTTTTTTTAATCTAAAATATACACAAAAAGACTAAATTATTAGACTTAAATATGTTTTTAAGTCTATACAACTTTTAAATTTTACTTTTAGTCTTGTATCTGATTTTTAGTCTTTACAAATAACCTACATGTTTTTGGTCCCTGTATACAATTTTGTAGTTCGTAAGGACTAAATAGTGGGTATATGGACCGGAACTAAATGGTATTTGAGTTTATGGTTTAAAACGTATTGAGTTGGTTTGGTGATGTTGATTTGACTTTTTGGAGTGTGTTTCTCTCAATGTCTCGGGTTTGATTCACTCTGATACAAATTGTGGTGAGCTGGTTTAACTTCTTAGAAAAATAGAGTAATTTTGTGAGCTAAAACATATACAATCATAAGGTTGAAAGAAAAGATAAACATAAAATGACATATATAACATTTAAATTAATATTTAGTTTTCTTCATTTAATCAATAAAGACAAAATTGAGAAAAACAATACGTTTTAAACCATAAACTCAAATACTATTTCAAGTATTGTCTGAAATATGATATATGCTAGTGTTAGAAGGTCATTTACTAAACAAATCAACTTTAATTATGCAAATATATTTGTTATAAGCTAGAAGTTTGATATAGGTCAAGAATCAAGATCCTCTCCATTTCTTATAATGAATGACTCAATTTATGAACAAATAGACATAAATGAGAGATTGGTGTGACCGATTTTTGAAAAATTTCTTTGAAAAAAACTTGTCCTTTAATATCTCACATGTCATAGGTCACGATCCTCTCCTTTCCATAGATGACTTGATTTATGAAAAAAATAGACATAGATGAAAGATTGGTGAGACCGACTATTAAAAATATTTTAAAAACATAGTATCCTACAATATTTTGAGAAATTGAAATGATCTTAACTCGTTTTTCTTCGCCATAAATGCCTTAATTTCCAAGATAAACATGATTTCTCTTTTGATTGCTAACTTACTAATTACGTGTCAAATCTTTCTCCACTAAGAAAAACATGATGTTCTAACTTTCTAAAGTACTGTAGTATTTTGAGGTGATGTAGGGAAGCCATGTCGTATATACTTGCAATGCACAAGGATTGTGGTTTCGGTATATCTCTTTTGGATGGAAAAATACTTATTTTAGCAATGTTTGATGACCCTATCCTATGACATAGTAGATTCCACCAGCAGGGTATAGCATTAATTTGTTGCGCCAATAAGTGATACATATCATGATTATTGTCATCCATTTATTGACTAAGAGTCCCCAGTAGGTCATGGTTGTTGACATTATAAAAACAGTGTATAATAATTTTGTATAGTTTGAAACATGACTTGACGAAGCCACATTTTTTTTATCTCCCACTAGTTTGAGAGTACTTTGATTTTCAATTGGAGATGCAATAACCAGATTTTGACTAAAGCTGTGTTACATTATAATCTTTTAGAACATGGTTTCCCCTGTGCCAACTTTAAAGATATTTATCAATCAATTATTATCTCTTCGATACTCATAATAATTTTAGGTTAATTCATAGAAAGTTTGAATGCACAGAATATGCATAATCTTTATCTACAATGATAAACTTATTTTTAAGGGTTAGTATGTTTTTAGTCATTATAAAATTAATTTTAATGGTAATTTTGATTCTTCGTAATATTGTAGTTTGTAAAAATAATTCACACTTTAAAAACTTTTTACAAAAAATATATATTTTTAGTCATAAAAATAGTCCCTATAAAATACAAATAAGAATTAAAAAAAAATCATTTTTGTTCGAAGACTAGACTTAAAAGTTACGGTTTTATATAGGAATTTAAAATATTTTAACTTTATGTTTAAAAGTATATCGACGGTACTACTGAGATTTGAACCAATCACTTGATATTGGCTTATCTTCAAATTAGCTCAATCCTACTGCTTCGTAATGATATACATTGATGCAACATGTATTAATTTATGTTATCTTTTCAATGATCGTTGCATCTTTTATATAGAGACTTCTGTTTAGTGGCATGCAATGATCTTTTGATACTCTGTTGGAGGCATCTTCAAATGATAGAAGTATTTAATTCATTTTTTGGGTGAGTTCTAATAAAACACACAAAACCTTAAATAGAACAACTACGTGAGAACTTAGAAAGAGTTCCTCAAGAAGTATCAAATCTTTATATTCAAGTATGAATGATAGTCATATATCGATTACAAATGAATTTAATTTTTGATGTATTAGAGAGATATTCAATTTTTAAAAATTTAGATTGAGATGTGGTATCTCGATCTCTTGGCAGCTCTAGATCATTAATCGTCCTTGCACTCTTTTGAACTTTCCGGAAAGTGGTATATGGACCCCTAGTTCGGTTTGGTGTGTTTAAATCTCTTGGTAGTCCCGGATCATTAGACCATTGTTGCTCCAGACGCTTCCTGAACTTCTCAACAAGTAGTATAAGAATGTGGTTCGGTTTAGTGGTGGAGAGAGAACGAGATATTAATGTAGATCATGCTAGTTCAGTAATGTGTGATATTTACATTTTAAGGATATATTATTGATATTCAAATGTGAATGAGTGTCGATCTCAAATCAGTTATGAATGATTTTAATTTGGACATATAAAAGAAGTTATATCATATACATAATCTCTTAAATTTCTAGATTTCTTTGTGGTCATGAATTTTGTTTTTTTGCTCCTATGCTCCTCAACACTTACTACAATTTCTAGATGAGTGTCACGAATAGGAGAAAAACGAGTCAAAGTAAAATAATACTTCAATTGATAATAAGAGTGTTAATTATATATCAAGGGCAATGTAAATAATAACCTCTAACTATTGTAACTATTTTTTTTTGTCTCTAATACATCTTCATTAACATTACAAGTACTCTCTCTCCATCATATGCTAGAGTTGACCCATAAGAAAAATACATCTAAGCTTAAGTAAAGTTCTGCCGCTCACTGTGCAAGACACATCTTTAAATTTCTTTAAATCAAACCAACAAATTGTAACAAATGATTCAGTTATTTTTTAGTGATGTGATTATGAGCCGATTCTTATATAAAAACACTTCTTAACCGTGACATCCACCTTTTATTAGATATCCCCATGAAGACTGACCTGTCATGCTTGATAGTTTTCTTGGCGACCTTTGTTGGAATATTTTATTATTTAATTATATTTCAATATCATTATATGGGCAAATATCGTAATAATAATTATATTAACTATTTATCAATTGTGAGCCTTAATTGATTATGGATCAAATTAAGTTATAAGGCTATTAGATTTCGAATTAGATAATTAATTAAATATTTAATTAATTGATATGGACTCAATGAGTGGATGTCTGAATGACCCATTAACGGAATAATGGGAAACTCTAATGGTCATCCAATATAAAAGAGGCTATGGTCCCCAACACACCGTACACGGCAAACTCTCACTTCTCCCTATCTGAAGAGAAACTTGAGGCATAAAGGTAGAAGAACCAAATTAGTCGCTGCTAACCCTATGTTGTGTGTGTTTCAGATCATCACAACTTCTCTTGTTGATCGTTGTTGTTGAGAGGGCTGCTATGAAAGCTTTATCCAGGTATTCCCTATACCCTAATTTTCTCAGTATCTTTGATAAATCAAACATGTCGTAGATCCGATTATAATCATGTTCAATATTTTATTTGCTTCCGCTATTGATTCATGTTTATTTAACATGTTCTATGAAATCTGTTTTTATTAAGATCTAAATTTCCAACAACCTTATCTACCCTGAAAAACGAGTCTTAATTATATATTTTTCAAATATATATACACACACTCACTAAGTTGAAAAATTGGTGTCCCTTAAAAATAGGGGGCCTTATTCGGCCGCACATCCTCAGGGGGCTTCCCCGATCCACTACATGCCCTTATAATACCTCTAAAAAAAACATGCCTTTATAATTGAGAGCTTTGTCCCTTGAAAAAAATAAATAGAGAACTTTGTATGTAATAGCTGATTCTTACTTCTAAAGATCCAACTAATAACTTCCATATGAATGACCTTAATATTTTTGTTTCAAATTTATGAAACTGTGATAAAAAAAATGAATAGCAAAAACTTTTTGACATTCACATATATCTTGCGTCATTAAACATTGACACATGTCCAAAACTTTGGCATCGCAACCTTGTCATTCTAGTGGACATAAAGGTTTGTCCACCATATTATCTTTTTTTATAAAATGGCAATCCAAAACTTTCTACATAAAGAAAGTAGTTAATTTAACATCGATCTCTTTTCAGATAAAATAAAAAGCCAACGTATCATGGAGCATCAGAGGACTGCAATATTTCTAAATTAAATGACTTGTTTAAGATTACAGATTCTTCGAATTGGCATAGGAATTCATGGAAGACAGAAATTGAGCCCAGAAACTACGGATGTTTCCACCTGCCAAAAAGTTGTTGTCTAACAATTAAAGACCAAACATTATCTACATGCATGCATGATAACCGCCAAAAGTGCTCTCCTACATGAATCTCTCTCTAACAAAAAAAATATACTGTGAGTGAGAGAGATGTTGAAAAGTTTTGTCATTTGTGAGAGCCTGAGAGGGAATATTTATACCATATATGAAGTGAATATCAACTTTTTGTTCTTCCTTAAAAGAAAAATCAACATTTTGTTCAACACTTTATTCTTCTAATTTTACTCTAATAATTATTTTTTTTTGTGTGGATATTTTGGTCCAATAACCGATTAATCGAGGGACTAATATATCATCAACTATCTTGGAGTATAATACTAGATAGAGCAATATAAAAGTACGAGACACGAAAAAACGGACAAACATACATAAACGACTTAGTTTGATGGTTAGATTAATAAAATTTAAATTTTATGATAAACTACTAAAAAAAAAGAACTCTATTGTTTATGGTTTAATGACACACACATGATCTTCCCCTTTTTAGGCTATATGAAAAGAATTTCCTCAATAAAAAGGTTATATGAAAAGAAGGTAGTTGGGTAGATTCAAGTCATGTGGCAGATATATACCCGTTCTGGACCCACAAAATCCACTCAGAAAGGATCTTCATGTTGAGATAAAAGGTATGATATATGCTCCACCATGTCATGAGGGAGTGCTTTTTAACGGTGAGATTGACTCAATGGATTAGATATGCTCCACCTCAGCAAGAGAGCACATACACCTCTCCACACTCAATCAAAACAGACCACACACTTTCTACATATGATTTTCTCTCCCCTCTATCACTTGCTTATCTTCTCTTATATTTCTCTCTCTAAATTTCTTCCCCATTTTACAACCCAGTGGCTTAACTCGTCCACCGTCATTTTTCTTCTCAGCCCCTTGCCTGTTTCCGCCGTCCAAGCTCCATTTCTTCTCTCAATTCTTATGTTTCAGGATGGTGGCCTTGTGTAGCATATGCATAGCATATGCCATTGATGTGGCGTGCTTTTAATTATGATCTTTGTTTTTGCTTGTACAAAACAAATTGTCTGTTTAATCAACGAGTTCTTCTAAAATTCACAGATTAATATGCATTTTTTTTTTTTAAAGAACCCTAAAAAATAAAATTTGTGATTGGCTTGTCGATTTGCAAAGTAAGCTTGTGATTTCTTCATGTCTTTCAATTCCGATCAAAACTACATAAAAATCGTTGAATTTCATTGTGTACCAAGGGAGATCCGGTCGGGTCGGATCGCGGGCAAAAAACCCGTTTTACAGAATACGGGCGAAGAAGATGAGATTAAAAAAACAACAAAAAAGAAAGAAAAAATCCGTAGCAGGAATCGAACAGGCAACCTACGACAACTTAAAAAACTGTCACACCAACTGCACCACACACAGACATGTTAAATTTTGGGAATTGTTCTTTCAAAAAAAAAACAATTTGGGAATTGTATTCTATTTAATTATTATTATGTGTTTAGAATTTAAAGCAAATAATAAATAATTTAATTCATTTAATTTTGGGTTTCATATTAAAGCAAGTCTTACATAAACACAAGGTAAATTCTATGATACACCCAAAATATTTGAGTGTAGAGGTACATCGATTCATTAAATTAACAATAAGAAAATACATTAAAAATTCCATTAATGAACAAGTGAAAGGATGGTGCAGTTGGTAATGTTTATAGAAATCATGGGAATGGTCGCTAGTTTGAAACCTGATAACTTTTGAACTCATCTTCTTCGCCCGTGTACTATAAAACGGGTTTTTCGACCCGCGTTTTGACCCGGTCGGATCTCCCTTGTTACACTATTAAATTCAACGATTTTTACGGATTTTTTTATCGGAATTGAAAGGCATTAAAAAGCACATACTTATTTTGCGAATCCACAAGCCAATCACAGATTAAGGTTCTTGAAAAAACGAAAGTTACCGCATTTCACAGAAGCCAATCACAGATGATTTTTTTAAGGTTTTTTCATTGTTTATGTTTACTTTTGCCCACCGGAAAACAAACATTCACGTTCCTGCACCGGAGGGAGAGGTAGGGGCCTGGTGACAATATTAGCCAAAGTTACTGTAATTTATAAATTAATAATACTAATAATAATTATACTAGAAAACTAGATAGATTTGCACTGTTCCTTTTCTTAATATATTGATATGAATTTGAAAACCGCAAGATAAGAATTGAAAGAAGAATTGACAGTGTGAGGGTTTTCGGAATGGTGGAGGCATTTTGGACGGCGGCGGCGAATTGAAGGGGACGGAGTAAAGCCACTGGGTTGGGTTGGATTGTGAAGAGAATAGAGCTTTCTGTCAACAAAAAAAAGAAGAGAAGAGAAGAAAGGTGAGGATAGAGAGGAGAGAGAAATTGAACTAGAGCTTTTTGTTTTTAATCTTCATAAAGACTGACATGTTTTTATCTCTATAATATTTTTCATGATGTAGTTTTAGTCATCGTTAAATTAAAATTTATTTAATCATGTTTAAATTTTTAAATTTTTGAATAATTTTTTACAGAGATGCTATTATGAGAAATTATTTTATAAAAATTATTTTTTTACTATGTAATGAATTAAATATAATTTTTTTAAATGTTAAATTTTTAAGATAAAAGTAATAAAAATTCAGATCTAAAAATCAAATTTTAAGTTTTTTTTTTAGATGAACTTTTTATAATGTTAACACAAGTCTATAAAAATCATTTAAAAGTTTAAGCATAATTAAACAAATTTAATTTAACATGGGCTAAAATTACGTGTTGAAATTTTTTATAAGGACCAAAAACTTATTTAAACCTTAATTATTTCTATCAAAATGGTCTAATAACTATAAAAAGTCTCAATTTAGTTCCTCATGTTTTATGCCGTTACCCACTTTGGTCCTTTCGTCAATTTTTAACTCTAAGGTTTATCAACATTGTAAGTGGTCCTAACCCATCTCGATTGGCCTGATAGTGTTGGTTTTGGACCTTGGAGTATGTTTCTCCTCAATAATTCAAGTTTGATTTTATCTGATGTCAATTTAGTTTGACAAATTTAGCTTCTTACAACAAAAACATTGTACGTGGTCTACTCTGACCTTATTAAATTTTTTAATTTTAACTGTTTGATATACTTTTTTCCTTCAAAATGGAGATCGATTGATACATGTTTATTGTAGTTTACGGTTAAAACTAATGGAAATGACTAAAATGGGTAACAATGGAATAAATAAGAGATTAGATTGAAAAGTTTTTAATCATGAGAGCATTTTAAAACAAAGAACCAAGTTAAAAGATCAGGCGATCATTTAAACATATATTGTATTTCTCCGAGTTGCTAGATTTAATATATAAAATTATTATTTATCTTATGCATATTAATTATATGATGTTGAGTAGGAGAAACTTTCAGCTTTCTATAAATCACAAAAGATAATTGGACATTATTTTAATAAGATTCGTAAACATCAGAATCCTCCAAAAACCACCGCAAGTTCAATAAGATCCATAGACAGATTTTAAAGCTATGGAATGTTGAATTTAAACGCAAAAATATAATTCAAAAGATGAATGTTGTGAGATTTTAAGGATACTAGCCCCTACTCCTCCAAAAAGAAAAGCATATACCCCTACCATATTCATCCGTGGGCAACTTTTTATTTGTGGGAAAAGGAATATTTGGTAGACCCAACTCAGGGATGAATTATGCACATACCTTTTTATATGTGTCATATGTGAAAAGAACAAATTGAAGATGAGATGCTGATTTCATGTGTGAGTGTGAGTGTGAGTCTCACCCAATTGCAAGAAACGCATATACGATTATTTGATCCTTTAATGATACACGATTATTTGATGATACACGAGGGTGAAAAAATATGTACCAATTACGTCAGGTTTCTTAATTTATTTATTTTTATAAAGTTTCAAAACTAGATTAAAACTAATATTTCAAGCACCTTTTATTTTAAATTTTCACATTTTTTAATTTTTTTTCTGGAGATATACATATATATATATTATTTTTTATTTTCTTGAGATAGGTTTATGTCCTCCAAGATTTTTTTCATTTTTATTTTTCCATAATAAATTTTGGCTTGTAAATAAAACTTCAAATTAAAGGAAAATAAATTTCGGCTTGTAAATAAAACTTCCAAATTAAAGGAAAAATGTTCAAATTTATAAAAGAGATACATATTTTTTGAGAGAATAAAAGAGATACATAGATAATATATATCCTCGTGGTGGAAGGATATTGTAAAGTTAGGAGATTTTGACTGTTTGAATTGGTTTAACTCGGAAGTTGAGAGAAAAGTGGAGAATGAGTTGAACTCAAGCTTTTGGAATAATACTTGGAGAGGGGATGTTTGTTTCCGGGTTAAATACCCAAGACTCTATTTGATTTCAACTCAAAGGGGAGGCCAAAGTGGGGGAGGTGGGGAGTGTGATAGAGCAAGGTATGGAATGGAGGTTTTTGTGGAGAAGACATCTATTTATGTGGGAGGAGGAGGAGGTTTTTCTTAGTCTTAAGGAGGATTTGGAAGGTTTGAGGTTGTCTACTCAAGATGATGCGTGGAGGTGGAAATTAGAAGGCTCCGAGGATTTTTCCGTGAAATCAACATATAAGAAATTGGAGGCTTTAGTTTTGACCGAAGTTGTGTGGACGGAGGATGGAAAAGGTGTGTTTGATAAGAAGTGGAAGAGTCCGACGCCTTCGAAAGTTGTGGCAAAAAGGGTTTATGGTTGATTTGGCATGCAACAATTTGGGTTCTGTGGAAAGTTCGGAACGATAAGATTTTTAAGGGGGTTAATTATGCGGTTGACGATATTGTGGAGGAGGTTAAAGTGTTGTCTTGGAGGTGGACGTTGAGTAGGATGCACATACCGACTTGTCTCTTTTTTGAGTGGTGTTGGAATCCACAATGGTGCCTTCTTAGGAAATTTGTGCGGAATTAAAAGGGCAGTACTTGTTTTGTGGTGGTTTTCTGCAGCTGTTGCCACTTTCCTGTTGTGTCTTTGTTAATTACGGCCTGCACGACCTTTCTGTTTTCGGTGGTTGTCTGTTAGGGTGTTATGGCTTCTTTTCTTTGTCTGTTCATGCCTTGCCTAGGCGGTCTGGCAGTGCAGCCCCAGGCGGTTTTGGTATGGAGCTTTGTTCCGGCGGAAGGGTGTGAAGCCTGGGTATTCTTGCTGTTATTAGTAGGTATATGTTGGCATCATTACTTGTGTCTGCGACTTGTGGGGTTTTTTGGTGTACCGTATATATGCGGCACCTCCTTGTATTTTTTCCCGTTTTGTCGCGAGTATTATAATGCTCCTTGCGTTAGCTCGTTGAGAATAAATTTTTGCCATTAAAAAAAATAATATACATAGGTAACTAACAACCCCTTTTAAAAAATAAGTAATTAAAATCCAAAACAAATATATTTAAAGAGAAAAGCATTTGAAACTAAAAAGAAAGTACATAAATAATTAGAAATAATGAAATATATTTAAATTAAATAATTTTTTTTGACACAAAATAAATAAGTAATGCACTCACTTAAAATTGTGAATTTTATAAAGTTTTACACTCGAAAACTAACTTAGACAATTGACAATTATATACCACAACACAAATTACTAAAAATGGTAGCTAACTACTAAAAAACACTCACAAAAAAAAACTCCACTAAAAGCTACAAACCGATACCAATGACTTATTTATCTCCTTAATCCTACAAACTGCTTTAATATAGGCTAAAAATATGGATTACTTAATTTTACATCAGTGACTTTAATTAATATTTTTGGGATAATATTGGTTTCTTATGCAGAAGTTTGAAGCATGAATTGTTTAAGGATATGTAGAACCTCTTTTGCAGTTTCTGAATATGAATCATGCGTGAAAAACCCATGTTCACACCCCTCAAACTCAATGTATTTAATGTCTTTTCCTATTCCTTTCAATCTTGTTGCATAGTTTGCAGCCCTATCTTTAAGCAATTCATTGCCACCAACTATCACCAAAATGGGGTCAAGCTTCATTTGTTCAAGGTTTGGACTTCCATGTCCAAATGGATTCGCCAATGGATGATCTCTAGTCTCTCCAGCAGGCATTGACAACCTCCAAAATCTGAAAATTTTAATACTATATATTAGCACATATATGTAAAATTGGAACTAATTAACTTTAATTTTTTATAAGATTGAAAATCTTTACACTGGTAGTACGTGTAGCATTTTATTTAGTTGCGCCATTGCTATTTTAATATATTGTTCTTTTTATTACAAGTAATATATCGGTGTTTACCACATGGAAACCTACTATTAGTTTGAAAGCAATGGAAACCTATATTGGAAAAAAGAAGAGCAAAAAGTTGATGAAAATAACGTTTCTGTATTCTCCATAATTTAATGAACCACAAGTTTCTCATGATGTCGCGTGTGGTGGTGCGATGGCACCACCAAAAGTTGTTAAAGATTAAAAGAGGGACTAGACATGTGTTATCACTAATCACATCAATTTTGTGAGGATTAATTTAGCCTTTCCAACCATCATTTCCGTATTGATTTCCTAGCTTTAAATTACAATAATTATTCCATGATATTGTCTCGTTGAGATAATGGATCATGCTGACGAGTTTTTTTAAAGATCTTATTAAGAATTTTAAATTAATAAAAAGTATTCATTAAAAAAAAAAACTTTATTTTTTGATACATTAAATACATAAATTTCCATAAAATTTACAAAATATTGGAAACATATTGTTGAGAAAAATGATAAAGTATTTTCACCCAATATGCTGTCATGGAAATTGAATATTTGGCTGCTCGGAAATCATATCTATAGAAATCCTACTAAAATAAAAAATTACTACTGACAAGAAACTAATGACATTCTTTTATTATACTTAGTCAGAAAAAACACCAAATTTGTATGAGTAATCCAAATTGTTGGCGTAAACTTGTGTAATATCGTGTTTATGTATAATCGTAGCAAGTCACTCTCCCAAGTAAAAGCCAAAGCCAAAACAAGTGAAGTGGTTGTGTTTGGGCTCCATTTAATTACCTACGTCTATGGCTATTGGCCAGATAACAATTTTTTTGTTAAACTTTACTTAACCGAAATGATTCTACCAAAAATAATAAGAGAATTCAAAAAATGTAATAAAATCACTCAAAATTAAAATAAATTCATTAAGGGATATTATAATCAAAATTAGATTTGTAAAATCCTTACCTGTCTAATAAGTCAAGATTCAATGTTTGTTCCGGAGGACCTTCCTCAGATTTGGTCCGTACTTCCCCACCAAAAAACGGCGCCAACAAAACATAACCTCTTATTTGTACAGGTTCAATAGCCGTTCGATCCGATCCAAACCGAACTGCAAGCTGGTGGGCAATGTTCCCGCCAGAAGAGTCACCCATAATAAACACACGGCCAAAGTCAACATCACCAGTCAACCATGGCTCTCCATAACCATGGCTCAACCCCTGCCTTTGAAGCCACCTCACGGCTTCAACGGCATCATCAATTGCAGCAGGAAGCCGGTGCTCCGGTGCGAGCCGGTAGTCTGGTGCAATCACCAGTGCTTGAAGTCCAGCGGCTAGACTCATACAACAATTGTGAATATGGGGCCACGTGCGTGAGCCGAAACAGAAGCCTCCACCATGAAGGAACACAATCACGGGAAGTTTGTTTTTCTTGTTGTTGGGTTTGTAGAGGCGAAGAGAAAGGTTGAATTTTTTGTCGAAAAGACAGTCTTTGAAGGTTACTGACTTGTCTTCTATTGTAGGAATTTGAAATTTGAAGTTGTTGGAACGGTAAATGGAACCGTCGCTATATAGTTGAAGGAAGCCCATGCAATCCTCTACTACGTGGGGAAGGGAACCCATTATATATTATTGTATGTTTGATTTGAAAATGCAAATTCGAAATGATGGATGAGGCAACAAGGGAGGGAGGGATATATATATATCTATGTCCACAAGGTGGTGGTAGGTATGCTATTACGATGGAATGTTGAGGGTAGTTGTGTAATTTCTTATCAATAATGTTTGATTTTGTCTTTGTTTACATATAATGTTTGAATCATGTTGATAATAATAATGTTTAAATTTGGTTTCACTTACCACTTTACAGTAATTAAGTAAATATGTTTGCATCCTAAACAACCTAAAAAGTGACAAAATTATGTAAAATTATACTAGTATATCCTAAACTTTAAATTTCAAATATATCCCACTTAACAGTAACAAAGTTTTCAAATAATGGGATATATTTGAATTTTGATTTAATGTTTATAAATAATTGAGTTTATACTAGTAAACTTATCTAAGAAAAGGTTCGATAAAGAAAATAATTGGTTGATGGTTAACCTTGGAGTTGTCATTATATAATGGTATTCATATTTTTTTTTTTTAAATGGCATGGTATAAATACTAATGTACTATATATCTAAAAAGTGGTATGTATGTATTGATACTTTGTCAAAAATTCACCCAAAAAAAGATACTTAGTCAAATTCTTGTAATAAAAAGGATACTTTGGCAAAAGAAAAATGTATATATTGTTATTTTTTGACTGGATGTACTGAATCTATTGTAGATAGGAACAAGATTCTTTTTATAGTAAAAGTGTATTAATCTTCAGTCAATAAAATAAAAGTATACTATACCGTGATAGTACCAAGTGTGATTTAGATAGAGATTACTCCTATTAATTATGTTCATATTTCATAATCTACACGCTAAGCAAATTGGTCATACAGTATAACATTTGACCACAGCTCCTTCTTCTTTTTTCAAAGGGATGTAATCTTTTCATATAACATGATATACACATGAGATAATATTAATAAATAACACATCTGTCAAAAGTATGCACCGAATTTGGTTGGATTATAGCTTGATGTAAATAAATATTTAATAAACAATAAATCTGTTAAACGATGTTGTCCCTAATTTTATACAAATTTTGGCTTTGTAACTATTGGGAAAAAAATGGCTCATTTTCAATATTATCATCATGCATGATTCACGACTTCGATTTCAAAAGTGTTTATGAAAAACATTATGTAAAGCCATAAAATATAGGCCCCGTTTGGTTTGAGCTTATTTTGAACTTATGAAAAATAGCTTATGTAAATAAATAAACTTTTATTTTAATTTATAAACTCTCACTAACGAAAATTGTATCTTCATAAACGAGTTTTTCATAAACTACCTTAAAAACTTATAAATAGTACATAAAAACTTATTTATTTGCATAAACTGT
>Ga0315915_1002602_pt1 | contig 22825 bp, 12 predicted proteins | sample MpolbnodulesMG_FD_207738 | JGI IMG/M metagenome (GOLD analysis project Ga0315915, IMG submission 207738) | Medicago polymorpha root nodule microbial communities from Los Angeles, California, United States - branched nodules | ecosystem: Host-associated > Plants > Roots > Nodule | place: USA...
AGTTTTGTTTTGCACGTTCAGTAACTTCTTGATGGCAGAAGTTATATAAAGGAGTGCAGTTCATTTGTTTTGGTTCCCTAAGCCTAACATCTCTATTCAGAAGACTTACACCACCAAAGTGAGATTGTGGAAGGTTTAGAAGAACCTCAACTTCTTCAAGCAGGAGCAATGGCTGGAGGTATGCCTTGATCCTAATTTAAGTTTCCGCTGTTTAAGTAGTTATTTCTTTTGTTCTTTGTGAAATAACTTACACAAAAATCATAATAATTATTATTTTGACATGATTAAAATTCTTTTCATGTTAAGAAAAATAGAAGAAAGCAGATTATGTTGCAATATATTTTTTCACAATCAAGAAATTGTTTGAAAATTATGTTGACTGATAAATATGATAACTACATTAATGCGACTTCAAATGTGGTGTATAGAGATTTTTTGAAACATGTAAAACCTGAATTATAAAATCAAGTCATTTGTATTGTTTGGATTTTCAATTGTTATAATTTTGTGTGACGTTGAAGATTGCATTGCAAGGAGTGTTTGTAAATGTATGTGACCTGCAGGGGTGACGATCTAAAAAAAATATTGACCATAAAATAAAGTTGATCAAAATGAAATAAAAAAACATTGAAGAAACTCAAGAAAAATGATATAAAAAAAAACATTGACAAAAAGATGATGTTGGCTTAGGAGGATGAGGATAAATATTGCTTTTACGTGCACTTTTTCTAGCTGACCATGTTAACTTGGTCTATGAAGCACGTGTCAGTGGATCCCTGGAGTTAACATGCTCCTGCAGTGAAGGCAAACACTTTGTTGACTGAATAATATGTTTATCTTTCTTTGGATCTCTTCTGTGTGGACCTTTTTCGGCGGTTGACGCATAGAGGTCATTTCTAACAAAACAAACTTTCGAAATTGTTCTTTCATACGCAACTTCATGTTTAATCATCCTTTTGGAACTGGGCCTAGAATTTTTGAAAAAGTTGTTAGTTGGAATGTTGTGGAAAACCAGGAAATATGCATTTTGTTATAATTTTGAGACTTTTCAGGTTATATAATTTGAAACCTCAAGACATGTTTCGGAAAATATAGTCTGAAATATCGCAAACACCCTACCTCAATGCAAACCAAGTATGTATGCATGGGGCGTGAAAACAAACATTTCAGATTGTATAATCTGAAATATATATAGTATCTGAAGAAAATCCCATTTTGGTGATTTGAGAGAGAGAGAGAGAGAGAGAGAGTGAGAGAGAGAGATGTCTTCATTTCCATCCTTAGGATCATCTTCATATGCCAACCGCAACTTCTTCTAGTGAGTGTGGATTTCATCCAAACGGAGTGGGGGTGTTGTGTTTTATATTCTTGGAAATCGCACACGCACACGGCAATCCCTAAGTGAAGAAAATGAAACATCCACACATAGATTTATCCAAACCACACCCAACTGCTCGATCATCCTCGTCTACGAGATAATGCAAAGTGTTCCTTGATATGTTTCTAATCAACCTATACCACAACAACTTTCCTTTGAACCCATGTTCAAGCATGATCATGCTCGTCTGGAACAATGCGTGTATCCGAGTATGTTGTAACTCTAACATGTTATGAACGGATTTCCTGTTTATACTTAAATCACTCATACTACTTGTCATATACTTCTTCAATCGGTTTTGTGCAGATTCAACTCTGTTTGTTATATTATTCCCCATATGCATGACTTGATTGATCCAAAACTTCAAAACTTTCTCCTTCACTGAACCCAAAATTGTAGTTTCAACATATTCCAAAAACTTAGGAAACGTGTAGCATACAACTTTTAAACGGTTGCAATTATCAATATATAATTCCTTTGTAACAGAATTCACAATAGCCTCCCATACAACCATGACCCTCTTCACCACTTCACTTGACTTGATTTCTTTCCCATCCTTGCTTTTGAGATCCTTAACTTTGTAATCCTTCATACACTTTTCTCTAACACTACTTTCAATGTGATACTCACACAATAGAGTACTAGCATCTGGGAAAACAGTATCCAAAACATTCATCAAAGCATTGTCCCAATCGGTGACAACTACTTTGGGTAAAATATATTGGAAATGCAATAGATAACGACACCTCTCAAGAGCTCAAGTAACATTATCTTCCTTTGAAGACATCATATAAGCAAATGCAATAGTGAACGTGAACTCAGTAGAAGTGACACCAACAAACTCAAGCAACAAAAGACAATACTTGTTGGTCTTATAAGTGGAACCTTAACCATGCACCGTAGAGAACGAGATAAACAATAATACACATAGTTATTCTCAGGATCAGGATACTTCCTACAATAATACACATACTTATTCTCAACCAATGATTTTAAGAGATGTTGAATGCTTATTCTCGAACTCATAATGGATTGCATGTACACGTGACAAGAATTATAAATATGCTTGATGGTAGTTGAAGTTCTACTGTTCCTTTTTCTTAAATTGGTAAAAAATTTCCTCAGAGGAAGATTTGAGTATGTCAACTCACGTAGGTATCTACTTTCATTTGAGTTTAGACGTCTGGTGGTTTTATGACTAGTCAACTTATCGGACATCTCATGGTTGTGTTTACCGTCACCAACTTTGAGTCTCCAATCACCAGCAATTAATAAATAACCTCTCACACGAACTAGACACTCACATTTCACCGAACCAAATATTTTGCGCCTGGATAACTTCTTGTACTCGGTATATGAACCTCATCTACAATTTTTACTAATAACGGTTGAAAATCATAGCTTCCTTGCTTCCTCTTGAACCTACTCAAACAAATTGTTTCGTGTAGCAAACTTTTGTTTGGTGGTAAATTTTTCTCGATGATCAATAGAAACAACAACGGGTCTAATAGCTGGATGATCATCAGCTGGAGGTACAACAAGTGAATAAGCACCCTCTACTTTCGCATCGTTGGAAGTAATATTAGTTATCGGTGGGGGATCCTTGACTTTGGCATTGCTGGAATCATTCATAACTGCAGGTGAAATAGTTGGCAACACTGTAGGAGGTTCAATGTCAAGTGTCAATTTATGAGAGGCGTCAATGAGAACATCCATTACTGAAACAATGCAAAATCATGGTCAAGAAAACTTGGCAGTTTTTGTACTAGTGTCATTCGAATTATACAATCTGAAACACATTGTTAGATTTCGAATTATAGAATCTGAAAGCTTCTAGTACAGCTGAGGTGTCGTGATCAAAAGGAAAACGCTTAGAAATCGAACGAGGAAGGGTTTATAGGAACATTACCTTTGCATTCAAACAAAAATGATGTAGTAAACGCCCCTTGATGACCAGATTGCTACTCTAAATCACGTTTTCGCCCAAAATAATGTGTTGGTGATAAATGTGGTGAACTTCTGCTAGGTTCTGGACAAGCCTTATATATTTGAAGGTTTCAGATTCTATAATCATAAAGGTTTTCCGCTTTAAAAATGTCATTTTTCGGATTATACTATCTGAAATATGGAAATAACATTCATATATTACTTTTCGAATAAGTTTTCACCCACTCTACGCAAGGATGAGTCTAAGACATGTTGGCCTTCAGTTTTTACGTTGTTCAGATTCTATAATCCGAAAACCGCTTGGGTTATAGAATCTGAATAAATGGTAATTTTAATTTTGGAAAGAAAAAAATCAGGTGCGCGAGAATACCATAGGGTGAAAAAAGTAAATCCCTTAAACTATGTCACGTAGTTCAATACTCATATAGTTTTCACACTTTCCAATACTCAAAACGTTAAATATATGTCACATAGTCCAATACTATTTATAGATGAAAACACCTCTAAAATTTTGAATGCTAAAACCTATGACGAATGCATGATGACAATATTTGATTGCTTGATGCAGAAGTTGATTGGCTAACAATTGATATTGTGACACATTAAAGTAAATAGAAAAGTTTGATTGGTTAATGATAGAGATTGTGATGGTTATCTAATGCAAAATGAAAATACCAAGTCAATGAAATTGAACACAAAAATTAAAACTGTGATCGATACAATTTATTACATGATTTTTCCATTTTAAATTGATGATGCTATGCATTAACAAATGGCTAAATCAAATTCAAATATGTATCAAATGTGTGAAAATATGAAATGATGTGGATAAGTGGTCAAACAAAAGTCAATACCCAATAAGCAAGTTGTATTTACATGATGAGGTGTACACGTGTATTAGTGATGATGATGGGGTGTATTTAAATATTAATTGCATTTTACAATGATGAGATGCATGTTTACTTTTGTTTTGTGTTAGACAAGTATTTATTATAAAGATAAAGATTAGAGTATAATTGAAAAATGTAATTAATATTGCATTGAAAGTTGAAATGAGTTATATATTTTGAAATATTTTTTTACAAAAGACTCAATTAATTTGAGACGGATGAAGTAGTGTAATTATTTAGAGACTAAACCTTTTTTTTTTTGAGATATTTTAGGGACTAAACTTAAAATATATTTATTTTATTAGAATTAAAATTATATTTAAGCCTAAATAAGAAATACGAAATAACAACATATACCGACATTTCCAGTTATTGATATATTAATGGTTTTTTTTTTTTTTTTTTACAAAAGATATATTAATGGATTATCCAAGTATATAATAGGACTGAGCTTTCACAAAAGCTGTGGCCGTAATTAATGTACATCAACATTATGATGGGCTGTGTGCAAAGCTTAAATTGGCCACTTCCATTTGTCTTGCTACCAATAAAATTCAACATCCAGCAAAATCACAGCATTAACAAACAAGTAAATTCAACATCTGATTATCATATAATTTTTTTGCATGTGCTTTAAAACTCATATTGGCTCCACAACAAGCATGTGGAAACAAACCAGGAGGAGAAAACAAAAAGAAAAAAAATAGGGCAAAATGTGGGCCTACAATCATCATCAAACAGACAAGTAGGCGAATGTCATTTTTGCAAATCCATTCAACATCAAAATGTGATCATTCATGATCCACCACACCAACTATATTCATACTTTTTCATGATTTAAATCTTGTATGTCATTTCATGTCTTTAATTCTATTGTAATTAAGGCTTGCATTTGTTTCCATCTTCTTTATGCACACCATGTGTAACCCTAGCACAGTGAGTTTCACTTCATCCTTTTATAGTTTTATTCTACACACGATAAACATGCGATGGAAGAAAGTACTTTCGAAGACCACAAAGAAGATGTCTCTTTCTCATTTCATTCTCCATCTTTTCAGACTTAAAACTTGGAAGACACCATTTTGATATGTTTTGTTTACTATAATGAACAGTTTTTTTATAAAAAAAAAAAAAAACACGGTGCAAACAATCATACAATCTATTATTTTAAACAATGTAAATGTTAATATTGTTAGTAAATAATAGTGTTAGTTTTTTTTTTTTAAGCAGCCAAAATGAAACATTATATCACCAAGAGCGATTCATCACGCACAAGGTGTGCAGAGAGAAACACTCTTCAAAAGAATACAAATCGAGTATCTGGAGCCAAACAAAAAACACAGCTTAAAAGAGGAGATGAAAACTACTCCATAACACCCATACAAAGTAAACGGTGCCGCCACCAGTCATTATAATTGAAAGCAGAAGTTAGCCTATTAGCCTTTAGCCAAGAAAAAGAAACAAACTTTACATTGTCTAATAATTGAACAAAGTCCCGAGCATTGTTGTTGAAAATCCTGTTGTTTCTTTCCTTCTAAATTGTTCAAACACACGCATGCCAGATAACTTTGATGAAAGAATGAGTACCTCGTGGTAAGCCCGCCATGTGGCCAAACTGATGGAAATGAATCTATTATTTTAAACAATTAATGTTAATATTGTTAGTAATTGATAGTGTTAGTTGAGAATGAGGATTGACCAACCTTAAAAGATTTTTTACTCTATTTTTCATGCAAACTTAAAAAGATTTTTTTTTTAAAAGTACTTAAAAAGATTTGTTCACTTCTTCATTCTTAACATTTTTTTTTTAAGGAACATATTTTTTGTCACGCTTAAAAAACTCACACCTAGGATTCTTTAGCGCAGTCAAGTGATTTTTAAGAATCACTGTTTACATTTTAGTGATACATGTTCATTTGGCAAAGAAAAACAAACGTTTCTATTAATTTTTTAATGAGATATTGACAAGTAAATTTGTATTTAAATATAACTTGCCTTCTAAAGTTTCCAACTCTAGTACAAAAATTGCCTGCAAAACTGACTTTGAAAATACAAACAAATAGTCCTTGACTTTTATTGAATAAATAAATTAAATATTTAAGCAAACCACGCGTAGAGATGAACGCAAGTGCAACTTGGTCTATTTCACGGAATTAATTTGATTTTTTCTTTTTTTGTCAAGGAAATTAATTTAATTCTTTTTTTGTTTTGGTTACATGAGAAAAAGAAAAAAAGAAAAAAAGAAAAAAAAAGGAAGAAAACTAAGGTAAACATGATTAAAATGGGTCTTGATTTTGTACCCAAAGAAAAAAGAGAGTCTCGTTTGATGGCTTTGTATTGAGTTCCGAATATAGTCTTAATTCATTTATATGTCAAAAATAAATTATGAAAAAGATGGAATCTAATAAAAATGTATTTGAAAAATACAAAACAAAAGTGTATTTTTAGTCATTCTATTTTGTCTCCTCACTATTTTAGTCCCCTCTTTTTAAATTCACAATTTTATAGAACTCTTTGTTGGGAAAGGGTACACCACTTATGGCATGTTTAAATTAAACAATAATCTGAATAAAATTTCTCCTTCTACTTATATGTTATGTGATTTTATTATTTGGGATACTAGACTTTGCCACATAAATAAACAAATTATTTTTAACTTGAGCAGCTTACGATCAATTCTGAAAATGTGTTTAAATGATTTTGAAAATTTGATTTTTGTAGTCAATATAAAATAACCAAAAAATTTCATAAACCGGTAAGTAGAGAATTTAAACCATTAGATTTAATTCACTCTAATATATGCGAATTGGATAGAAACATGATTAGAAACGCAAAAAATATTTTATCACTTTTGTTGATGATTGCTCCGATTACGTTTATGTATATCACATGAAAAGTAAAAGTGATGTGCTTGATATGTTCAAACTATTTATAAAAGAAATTGAAAATTAATTCAATAAAAGAATCGATTGTTTTCGTAGTGATAGAGACACTTAATATGGATTACACACATTCCATAAAATGTTATAAAGAAAATGAAATCATTCATGATGCTATAAACGATGAAAAGAAGTCCAACTAAACATGGAACTTAGACGCTTGCCTCCGGGTTGCAAACCAATAGGTTGTAAATGGATCTTGAAAATGAAACCAAGACCTGATGAAATAGTTGATTGATACAAGGCTTGCCTTGTAACCAAAGGTTTTAGACAAAGAGAAAATATAGATTTCTTAGACACTTATTGGAATTAATACGAAAACGAGTGGAGGAGGGAGATCCTCTGCATTGAAGCTTTGATGTTTGATACTTGTCATGTACCGCTAACTTTCCGAATTAATAAAAGAGTGTGTAAGGGTCTTTATTTATAGTGGATCATTACTTAGGGGTTAAGAGAAGAAAACTGGACTTTTTTCACCAATCCAGCCCGGAAAATAAGCAGACAACAATTTTTGTCCACACCTATGAGCATGGCGTATGGATACACACGCAGGGGTGCATAGGGTAGTAACCAAGGCTGCCTCATGCGTAGGGGCGCATGGGCGAGTAGCTCCGATGCAATTTTGGCAGTTTTTCATATCTTTTTCGAGCGTTCTTTCGTCTTGAAATGCCTTGGAACTTGTGATGAATATTCCCAAACTTGTATTGTCTTCAAAAACCTTTTAAGAACCATTGATCTTCATACTTCATATCATCGATCCTTCATGTGATGTCTTGTTTTTTCCAATTTACATGATTTCTCACTAAAAAGACTAAAAACACTTATGAAGTTGAATGATTTAGGATAAAAGTGAATTACAACAACTTGAATGAAAACAATACAAAATGTTCCTCAAATTATGGACAACTGCTCTAAATGCCCTCTTATTTGTATTCAAATGCAAAATAAAATAACTAAAAACATAGTGTAAAATATCATATGATGCTCCGTCGACATCAGCGCTTTCTTAACGAACATGTTTCATGCATTTGTGTATATACGATCCAACTAGCTATTCCGATATTTTTGGTATTATCCGCTCTCGCGCTCCAACTTGTTCGCCAAACTTATTCGATCGATTTTTTTACTTGATCTGATCCATAGAGTTCTTGTTCCCCAAGTTTCACCATATCAGTTGTGAATTCTCCATATAAAAGGAGAGCTCACATAGTTCATTCGGTACACCAAAAAAGGCTTCTGAATTATCAAACCTTTTTCATCTCTTCTCTATTTGGCTTGTGTTAACGAGTTATTCTCCTTTTCGTCTTTTCTTATGTCCATTCAATTTCGAGTGGTATACATACCATATTTGAGTGACCATGATAGCCATATTTAGAGGTGTAATACTTGAACGATTATATACAATGAAGCAATTAATTGCATAGTGAACTTAGCTGTTTTATCCGGGAGATGGCGCGGTTGATAGTATGCCTTGCATAATTCTAAACAATGTCACTAAACTCCTTAAAGAGAACGACCTGATCGTGACTCAACCCGATAATTTCTTTGGTGGTAATCCTTTTACGGTGTTTTTTAATTCCAAAACCAACAGGGGCTAACCAAAACTCAAATGCATATATAGGAAAATTATCATACATTTTGAAAATTGTGGGCCAAAATCATAAATGAGGAAAATATTGGAACTGAAACTGCATATAAACAACAAAATAAAAAAGTAAAAAGTTTTAAAAGTTCAGAGCAGCAATATTGAGTTTCACACCTTTTTTTCATAATTAAACTAGAATAATTAACTTTCAATCACAAACTATTAGTACTCAATAATTCATCTCAAAGCATTGAAGTAGAGATTTAACTTTCTATACTTAATTAAATTGCAAAATATGCAGCCACTTCCACGAAAAGTACTGGGAGCTCAACATGCATGGTTCATGGCTGTTACTAAAATATATTATCCTCATGGTGACTGACCTCTCATTATCATCTGATCATTTTCAAGAGTTTATCCAAAAAAAAATCATCTAATTAGTTATTGTCACGCTAAGTTTGGTAGGTCCATGAAGCCATTAGAGAAAACCATGAACTATAAAATAACGTAAAGGCAAAGAAAAGATACTCAAAAGGGTGGAGGGAATGAAGAGAATATAATGGACAGCTAACATTACCCACTTTTGTTTTAGTTATAAGTTTGTCTATAAAGTGGATTCCATGTAGTTCTCAATGTACGAATGACTATTTTTTTTCCTTTAAAAATATAAAGGCAAAACTTACATAAACCAATTGGTAAGCGAAGAATGGCATCCCATAAACTTAGTTCAATTGGTGACAACTGACAATACATTGTAATATGTAAAGGTTGGATTCGAACTCCAAACATCTCATTTATTCACCATTAAAAAATATATTTATACAAGTTATATTAGACTACTTAATCACACTCTAACATATCAAATATGTTTGCAATTATTTACCATCTGAACTATATTTACGGATATCTTCTGACTAATTTATTCTAGACATAAACTACACAAAGACAAACATTGGTTTGAAATAAATCAATTAATGAAAAAAAAAACACCTTTAGTATGTTGGGATTTAAAAACAAAAAGAAAAAAACATTACAGAAAGTAGAAGCATCCCTATCATTTCCACTCGATCCTAAAATTCTTGAGATGATATAATGCCAAGTTGGGTGGTTTGGATTTAGAATTTTCTGCCTCAAGTTATTTGCTTTCTTTCTGAGTTTTAAATTTTTGTTTTCGGGAATCTAGTTCACTAAAGTTTGATTCCTTGGCTTTGTCTACTATTGTCTGTTGACCTGCATGCATTATTTAAAAGTGCCTTTACATATGCTTTTTCATTTCATTTATTTCTACATAAGCCAAAGTTCTTATCAGTGATTACATAATTCATATTGGTATTTGAAATTAAAAAGCAACTTGTCTAGGACTAGAATTGAGGTGAATGAATGAATCAATGACACTACATGCGATTCTAACGAAAACAAAGAGATATTGTATATTATTGTTGGGTCATTAGGGGTTTCGGCGATCATCATATTAAATTTTAAACGATCATATAAATGAATTAGATATCACATTATAACACAAAATTTTAAGGTGTTAGGTTTAAATCTTATGTTTATTTTATGTCGGTTTTGCTCAATTGAATATATCTTAAAGTTTATTTTTAAGAGGTCCAAATATACATGATAAAAAAAAGACGAAAGAGTCATTATCTAACGTCTTAACATCGCAAATGGATATGGAGGAATGCTAGTAACACTCTCTTTTCAACACTCTCTCTAACACCTGTTCTTTGATTGGATGAAATCAATGTGAGTCTTACACTTTGAAAATAGATTCCACATAAAGTAGTGGGATCCATATGAGTTTCAACCAATAAATGAATTAGTATTAGAGAGAGTGTTGAACAAAAGTGTTTTTAGCACTCCTCAATGCACATGTTTTGAGTTAAGCGATTAACTTGAGTAAATCTGTCATAACTTTCAGTGCAAACACGTCACAAGGCATTCTCTCGTCCTTCGCTGCCTCTCTTGGGGTCCTTAATTATATTGGCAACGATAAATACTTGGGGGCTGCAATCTCTGGTGGGGCATAATAAGAACGACATCTTTCTTATTTAAAGGATCGAATTTGGAGAAAAAAAATGTCAATCTTGGAGCGTCCGATCTCTTTTTCGTGCTAGAAAGAAAATATTGATAAATTTGTAGCGCAAGCCATCCCTTCTTATTGTATGGGTGCCTTCCTCATCCCTACCTCCTTGTTTGATGAAATTGAGCAAATGATGAATTCCTTTTATTGGGGTTCTAAAATGAATGGTTGACATTGCATCAATTGGATGCGTTGGGATAAACTCTCACTTCATAGATGTTTAGGAGGTTTTGGCTTTCGAAATTTGGAGGCTTTTAATCTGTCTATCCTTAGGAAGCAAGGTTGGAAACTCTTATCCAACTCCACCTCTTTACTCACCCGGGTTCTCAAAGCTAAATATTTTCCACGAAGGGATTCCTTGAATGCCAACCTAGGTCAAAATCCAAGCTATACTTGGAGGAGTCTATGGAGTACTCAATCTTTACTTATTTTGGGTCATAAATGGAAGATCGGTGATGGTTCTAATATTAATGTATGGAGTATGTTGTGGATATGCAACCTCCCTTCCCTTAAACCGTCCATCCCGCAACCCCTCACCAATAAGACCTTACGGTAATTATTTTTTTTAATCCTAGTTGGAATTATTAGAACATAACAATAGTGCAATCTTTGTTTAATGCTACTAATGTTGCTGCAACACTATCAAATCCACTATTTTCACACACAAGAATAGATTCCCAGATTTAGAAGCCAACAATGGATAACATTTATACTGTCAAATCTGTTTATCGTGCATGGTTGGACCTTATGCTTGCTATTGCCTCTATCCGAAATAATGTATGACGAAACTCTATTTGGCACATGAGAATTACACCATTGATTAACTCTTTCATTTGGCGACTTTCTCATCAATGCTTGCCTACTCGAACAAAACTTCTCACTCAAGACATCGCTTGTGAAGAATCTTGTGTTCTTGTGAAATTTTGGTAGAAATGTGTTTGCATGTATTATTCGCTTGCTCAAAGGTAGCCAACTGCTAGGAACAAATCGACATTCACAATATTGTTCATGAGTTGTGGACCATCGTATGATATATAGTTTTATACCCCCATTCTAAATAAGGGAGATCCTTTGATGGCTTAGGTAAACCATGTGCCTCGCACATGGGCGAGCAATCCCTTTCGGGAGGTTTAAGCAAAGGGTGGTTTCTATTAGTATAAAAGGAAAGGTTTGCTTCAAGAAAAGGGAGGACTTTTCACATAACACAAAAACATCACCGCCCTTACTAGAACAACACCAGTGGGGGTGGGAACGATCAGACTTCTTGCAAGTACAAGTTGTTCCTTAAGACTAACAACATTACTACTACACTTTTTGATCTATTTAACACGTTGTCCACACAACAACAATCCTTATTAGTAATGGTTCTTTGAACTTTTTCTAAGAATCGTAATTCAAAGTTATTAGAAGCCACGTATAACTCCACCACCTTGATAGTTACTTGACCAAAGGACACACAATGAATGGAGTTGAATGGAAAGAGTAAAGTTACTAGTACACAACATGGGTACTTCTCATATTTGAAGCAAACCACTAATGGGCATGATAAAATGTAATGTGGATGTGGCGTCTTTCAACAATAATTCTATTATGAGGTAAGATATGTGTTTTAGAGACTCTTCGAGGCTATTCATGCTTGGCAAATCAAATTATTTTAACTCATTCACAACTATTGTATGCTCTTCGAAATGCATGCTATTTTGTTTGAAAATTGATCGCAAAATTATATATGATGCTCTTGCCACCACCAACGTTCCTCTTAATGAATTGAGTGATCTTATTTCTCAATGTAGAAGTCTCTTACTTAATAAACCCGACTTTGTAGTGTCGCATATTCAGAAGCAGACAAATAGAGTTGTTTATAGTATAACTAGAACATCCTTATATCACCAAAGCCCCCATATTTTAATATTGTACCAACCACTTTGTTTATGTTGATTAGGAATAAAATGACTTAACTTTACCTTTGCTAAAAAAAATGTGAATCACAAATTTTGTCCTTGTAATTCTTTTAAATTATACACATGAGTTCCTATATGTTTTCAAAATATATACCCATAAATCCAAATATTTTATGAATTTCGGGACTATAATTTTATTTAAGAAAGACAGATTGTTACCCACGAATTTTCAAAATTTACAAGTTCTACATTTGAAAATTTTACTTATTCGTTCTTATTTATCAAATTTTGTAAATAAGGTTTCAACTTTTTGAAATATGAAATTTGCTTCAAAACTTAAAATTACCATCTTGGGTCACTTTTCATTAAATATATTTGGCCCAATTTTTTTTAAAAATAAATTAAAATAGGTCAACAAAGTCATGCATTGTTTTATTACTTTATTCAATTGAAATGTTTTTTTTATAAAAACTAAACGATATTCATTCTTTCAAATTGATAGAGTATGTCACTCAACATCATTAGACGTAAATGATGGATCATTGAACAATCTCATAACATCCAAGTTAATAGTTTACAATGATAAAATGACTACAAATAATATGATAAAATTAAAGTCACTAGAATACTCATCCCTCCGGATCTGTAACGTTAACACCCAAATCATTGATTGAATAGTCGATCTATGAACCAAATGAACACCGCAACAAGACGAAAAATCAAACAACGTCGCACAAGACGACGAACAACATAATGTTGCACTCAGATGACGAAACCACAAAAAAACATAAATCTATGTGATAATCATTTATTTAGATTGAAATATAGTGAAAAAGATGAAGATTAGTTATTTTAGGTCAAATATTGACCTAAAACTACCCCCTTAATGAAGAAATCAAATAGAGAATTTACACAGAGAAAACTAGGGCCAGCTTATTGGAAAGGTAGGAGATTACAATGTGTAAATTGTTGTTATAACTTGAAAGCGACAAACATTTATATTTTTAATTTTAATCAAAATCAAAATTTCTTAACTAAAACACTGTTCATAATTTTCAAACGTTAGTGTAATAAAAAGAGCGAAGAGACGTTTTTTTGCTAGTTAAAAATAATGTTAGGATGGCATGACACGCTTCCTCTCTCACCCATGTGGCTATTTAGATTTTTTTTTGGTGAACGTGGCCATTTTAGATCTTACTGCTTCTAATTTGATTTGCCTGATATTTATGTGACCCGAATGCCCAATTAAGGAAAATCTTTAATCGAATTGCCTTAAAAAAGACATAAAAATGGACCAAATTTATGACTTGTGAGCACGCGTGACAAGAATAGATTACAAAGTTATACTACATTTGTACATTTGTAATCTTCAAAATTTTCATGACTTCAATATTGAAGAATATCTAGCAGAGGAAAATGTTGCGTACAAAACTTTTTTAAACCGTGTAATCGCACAAACAATAGCCACATTTCACACGCCCTGTTCCCCGTCTCCATCAAACCAAAAAACTTCATATTTTTGATTATTTTCAATGCACAATGAGAATAAAATCTTCATAGATTTTTTTTTCCAATCAAAATCTTCATAGATTTTCCGATCAAGATATAGATAGATTGTTTTTTAGGGAAGATATAGATAGATTGTTATTTTCTGATTTAATTAGCTGCTGTATCTAGTGGTGTGTTTTGGTGTAATCTAATCTTTACCATTTCTTTTTCTTCTTACATAAATCTTTCCATTTCTTATACATTAATTGGATTAGTTGGTATTCATATATATTTTGTTTCTTTAAAAAAATATATTAGTTAGTATTAAAATTTATCGTAAACTCGTTTTACTAATGTATAATAAACTTGATTTGTAAAACTCGTACTTTTATAATATTACAAATGTATTAATAATTCAAAATTTTAACTTTATTATAAAACAAAAATATATCAAATCATCATAATAAATTGTCATACTAATAAACCTGTATCAAACTAAATAAATAACTTTGCATTGGACAAACAAATACAACTTATACTAGTCTTTACACCCATTTTTTAATGTTTTAAATAAAAAATATAATGACGTCACTATAAATACAAAAAAGAGGGAAATTTTATATAGACGTACAGTATGATATCATGGGAAGGTAGACTAGTTCGTACTAGTTGAATTGGAATCAATTTACGAGTTTAGGGGGACCAAATCCAATGGTCATTTCTTTAGAATATAGTTAGGACTTGGGAGACACTATTTGTTTGAACATGCTTTGTTTGGGAATAATAAAACCATTATTTATTAATTATTGGATTTAATACGACGGACTAATCTCCACTTACCATTGTTCCAACAGCCACGCTTGCTACTCCATAGGATAATAGGATATGTATGGTGGCATATGGCAGATTTTAATGTGGATTGTGATTTTTCTTTTTCTTTTTTGACAAAATGGACCATTGTGATTGATAGGTGATTTATTGTTCATTGATATTTAAAAATTGTTTTTTTAGGGATATTTAAAAGTTGTTTGAAATTTCAAAGATGATGGATGCATTTTTTTTAAGGTGCCATAGTCTCAAAATCTAAATGTAAATTCACACATATTAAATGCAGAAAAAATATAAGTTTATTTTAAATTAACGTCTCGATATAATAAATATGTTTATAAACCATCATTTATGATTATAAAGTAGAAATTTGCGGTGCTTTTCATCATCTTTATAATAGAGACTAATTTGATATTACTACATTGAGTCGCGAGAGAATTATTAGAACCAATTTATGAAATGAAATTTGTACACCCATTTTATGACAATTATCATTTTCATATTCACACTATTATTTATGGGAAATATTAACGAGTGCCCTTGAGGCATTCTTTAAAACCTTTTTTTTTTAATCAAAAAGTAATGCAAAGAACATTACTTTATATATATATAAAGAAAAAGAGCAAATTACAAAGAAACAAAAGGGGAAACTAGATCAAAACCCTTTCAAAATTAAGTAAACCTACAACTATGCATACCCAGTCGGTTTCTACCATAATTATGCCTAATACAATCAGGGAGGGAGGGGAACCAAACAAATGAAGACAATGCTAGTCCAACATTAGCCATATTGTCTGCACAAGAGTTCCCCTCTCTGTATATGTGAGTTATCAAAAAATTCATACTTCTAACATATTTCGAACAGTTTAACCATTTGTTCCTCAAGCTCCAAGGCACCATATTCGGATTTTTAAAAGCTAAAACAGTCCGGTGCGAATCAGTTTCAAGCCAAATACTTCTCCAATTATTCTCAACAGCAAGATTAATAGCAGTGATAACTCTCAAGAGCTCTACATTGAAGGCTGAGTTGGTGTTCAAGTTTTGCGCAAAAGCACCAAGAAAAATACTGTTGTGATCTCTAAAAACACCTCCACATGAAGCTCTGGTAGGGTTCTTTGTCAAGGCACCATCTTCTGGAGGATTCTAAAACACCTCCACATTGAGACATTCTTTAAGACCTTTAAATAGTAACTTTATATGAAAATGTGTGTAATCAATGCACTGGAAATCAAAATATTTGATATTTTTATAAAATAATTTCTTCTTTTTTAATCGCCCCAGACACTCTTTAATAAGACCATTACTTTATTTTTTTATTGTTTTTATTTTCGTATCAATATATACTTTTCTTTGTAAATATATAATTATCTCATAAATTGGGATATAAATAGTTGTTCAAATAATACGTCACAAATTTTAAATATTAATCTTCTCCTGAATTTTTTTTAAAAATATTAATCTACTAGGTCCATCTATTTGATAGGTCCACCCAATAACCCAATATCAATTCATAGTGTATTTTTGTAATATTTTTAGGAGCAATATTAATAATAATATCTTGGTGCAATTATTAATTTACTAGTAGAAAAATGTTGCTTGAAATTGGAATAAAGATCATCTCACAATCATCATCTTCTTCAATAATAAAAGACAAAGAACAAGTTTAAGATCCGATTAGAATACAAAACGAAACGAAACTCATTGGAAAACGAGTAGCGAAATTTGGAAAGTAGTTGAAAACAAGCTAGACTATACTATAGCCAGCAAGCAAAGAGCGTTGATAGTTTGATTTATTTACCCACCTACAACACTTGACTTCATTCTCATTCTTTCAACTTTCAATTCAACAAGGTTCTCTCTCCTCTCTCTTTCTCTCTCTAAATATTCATATTCATATCTTCATCATTCATATCTCATAATTGAGATTGCATGTGTCTGTGTTCGAGTGAATTGATTCTGTAAAATTGATTGATTCTGACAAAAAGTTAGTTGACAATAAAGTGATTTATGTTTCGTTAGTTGAACAATAAATTCGACTTTAAAAATCAATTCTAGAATCAAAAGCTACTATTTCTAACTTTCAAGTCAAAATCAATTTTGACTTGTTCAAAAGTTAGTTGCAAACTTGCAATCAACGTCGCCGAAGGAATCATATATCTCTTAGAAGAATTGAAATGTAATGTGTGTGCAATTTTTCGGAAAATGTTTTGTTGAACTGTGAGTTTAGCAATTTTTGTGTTATGGGCGATGAAATTGAGCTGGCAATTATTGTTTCACTATGCAATAATGTTTGAAGTTTTGTTTGTTTCAATCATGACGGAGAAAATTTTGATTTTTCAATTATTTTTCCCTTTGTTGATATTTTCTGTAATTTTTTATGATTTCTTAACCGACTACTCTGTTTTTTATATACTGTATATTGCTTTACTTGCAATTGTTTATTACATAAAGTGATCTTTCATATATTATTATGTATTTAAATGTTATAAGTTGTTCAATATAAAGACTTTCAGGTTTATGGAAATCTAGTCAAGCTTCTCTCCTTCCATTTTGTGTATGATTATATTGTTTTTCTCCTTTTGGTTCTTATAATTTTTATTCATTTGATGATTTCTTTTAGTTATGGTGGTGTCTGTGTAATTTCTTGATGTTCACATATGTATGTTGTCAGCTATGAGGCACGGACATGCGTGTCCCGGTGTCGGACATGTGTCGTATCCAACACCGACACGACACTGACACATATAATTACATTGAATTATGTGCTTTTCTCAAATTATTAGTGGTATCGGCGTGTCAGTGTTTGTGTCGCATCTGTATATGGGCTTCATATATGTCGTGGTCTATCATGTTTACAATCGGCTTGGTTTGGTTCAAATTTTATACAAAAAACATGTAAATCCAACCCAACCCAAGCCGTGCGCTTTTGCTGGCAATAGATTTAGTCAAAACCGAACTGAACTGACCCACGAACAGCCGTACTCTAGTCTATGAATCCCACTTATTATCCTATCATCTTTGTTTATGCCTTTTTTTTATGATATGAATGGGATGTCTTATGTGTTGTGTAGTGACAAATTTCTGATTTGTTTCATTTTTTGACTTTTCTTTTGTAGCCAAAAGGAGAAAGAGTTTCAAGGGTCAATCTCTTGGTAAGATTTCCTATCTGCAACCATTCTTGTCTTGTAGCTGTTGAGAATCCGGGATAGTTATAATTCTATAAGGAATTTTCCTTTTGATCATTATGCATGTCTGGCTCCGTGGCCACAGTTAGTAGTTTGGATCGAACACAATCTCTTGCTATCTTTTCTAACATAGACCCTATATCTATATTGACAAACGGCGAAGCTGGTCATTCCACTGAAATTGCTGGTTTTAGAGTTGGGGAACTCTCTCTTCCTAATGGCGAGTCATATTCTGGATCCCTTCTCGGCAATGTTCCAGAGGGTCAGGGTAAGTATGTATGGTCAGATGGTTGTGTATATGATGGTGAGTGGAGACGGGGGATGAGAAATGGATTTGGGAAAATACAATGGCCTTCTGGTGTGTTGTATGAAGGTGAATTCTCCGGTGGCTATATCCACGGTACAGGATCATATATTGGCCCAGATAGCCTGACCTACAAAGGTCGATGGCGATTCAATCTTAAACATGGCCTAGGTTATCAAGTTTATCCAAATGGAGATATATTTGAAGGCTCTTGGATCCAAGGAAATCCTGAAGGGCCAGGCAAGTATACCTGGGCTAATGGAAATGTATATTTGGGAAATATGAAAGGTGGGACAATGTCAGGCAAAGGAACCCTTACCTGGGTAAGTGGAGACTCGTTTGAAGGAAGCTGGTTAAATGGCATGATGCACGGTCTTGGCGCATATACTTGGGGTGATGGGGGGTGCTATGTTGGGACATGGACACGGGGTCTTAAAGATGGCAAAGGGACCTTTTATCCAAAAGGAAGCTGTCTGCCATCTGCACAAGAAGTATATCTCAATGCATTGAGAAAAAGAGGGCTATTACCAGATTTGAGAAAACAGAATCAGGTGCATATTCATAACACTGCTTCAGTTGATATGGGAAATGCCAGATTTGGTGAGAACCGGAGAACAAGTGGTGTTCCATCTGGCACAGGAAACCTGTTAAATCTGGATCAATCTCGCAGCAAAAATGTTTCTCTTGAAAGGCGGTGGAGTTTAGAGGTAGCTATTGAGAAAGTGATTGGTCATGATTCACAATTTGCTTCAACGGATTCAGTCTTCGCCGGTGGAAATAAAGAGGTTGATGAAAAGATCCCCATTTTGGAACGTGAATATATGCAAGGGGTATTAATAAGTGAGGTAGTCTTAAATAATAGTTTTGCATCACTTACTAGAAGAGCAAAGCAGCTTAAAAAAAAAATTGCCAAAGATATCAAAAGGCCCGGTGAGCAAATTATTAAAGGCCACAGGAGTTATGATCTGATGCTTAGTTTGCAGCTTGGAATAAGGTAAAAGATACTATCTTGGCTTTTTGCACAATCAAGCTGCTTTAGTTGTTTTCATTTATAACAGTGCTACTGCTACATGATTTTGCTTTCTACAAGTTTTTTTTTTTTAAACATTTTATTGTTATGAACATAGAATTTTCAAGATGAATCAATGTTAGAAGGAGGTCATAATTTTCTTATAGGAATTTTCATATGGTTGTGTACATCTTTTCACTGATCACATTTTCAGACAGTTTTTATTTTCATGGAAATATCTATAATTCTTCCCTGTTACCAACTGTAAAGAATAGAAGGGATGTAATGTCTCTTAAAGAGATTGAGGTTTTAGGTTTTCAATTTTCAGATTATTATGCTTTGAGCTATATTTTGCTTTGAAATCACTAAATTGTCACTCATGGGATTCAAGAAAAAAGAATGTGGATTACCCCCTATATTTGTTTTTTATCCACAGAAAAGAAATGTGGCTATTGAAAATGGGAAAATCACAACCAAGGAAGCTCGAATAAAATATATCAGTTATAAAAAAAATTAACCATTAACAATTCAAGTTAATTAATCATCATATTCAAACACGCTTTGAATATCAGTAATTATGGTTGAGTGCTAAATTGTATTATACTTTTTTCTTCAGAAACTGTTTTATACTTTTTATATCAATGATTCATTTTATACTTTTTCTGCAAAAAAGCAAGATATTCCATTTCATTTCCTATTGGGAATCACATAGCAACCGGAAGATGCTTTGCCTTGAGCAAACAAATATTATTTGCTTCTCTTTTGTATTTCACAATTTTTATAGTAGAACTAACACAGGTTTTTTGGATTCATTATTCCTATTAATGACATGAAGCAACCATATATACAATGAAAGAACCAAATGTACAGCACTTTAGAAGAAATTAAGTTATTCCGGAATATCAATATTTGCCTTTGCATGGTTTTCTGTAAGTAACTTAAAAATGGGCTTCAAATGGCTAGGTATACTGTGGGAAAGATTACCCCCATACAGAGACGAGAAGTTCGAGCATCAGATTTTGGTGCCAAAGCAAGCTTTTGGATGAATTTTCCTAAAGAAGGTTCTCAATTGACACCTCCTCATCAGTCGGAGGATTTTAAATGGAAAGATTACTGCCCTATGGTGTTCAGGTTAGTTGAAACTTTTTTAGGCATGCTATTTCTTTATGTGACCGTTGCCTCATTCATCGACTCAGTAGGCATGCATTTTAAACCAATCCTTGCTTCACTAAATCACTACATGCACTCTTATGGATTGGTTGACAGCATCAAGCTATATGATTTGTTCTATGTTCACCTGCATTTAATCTACTGAATATTGTTTCTATAATTTTCCTTAGTGTTCTGATATCAGAAATAGGAAAAACAGATGCGCGCACAATAAATTTTGTACATCTGATTTTGAATATCCATTTCAAATTGCAATGCCTACTTGACAACTTAAGGTGAATACAAGCATGGAATAACTATTCAAAACTGACTTTTAATTGTGTAAATGTTTATTAAGCCATGTGGATTTCATGTTGAATCCTTGCTTCAACTACACAAATACCTCTAGCGTATGATGTTGATGTGTGAACTTCATAATATTGCAAAAAGAAAAAGAAATAAAGTAGATTTGGAAATTGACTGTTCATTTTCTACAATTGTTTTTGTATACATGGTAAGGAAGCACTATTGCAGCCTCTGCTTTGCTCTCGACTATTTCTTTCTTTCACCTTTCATATGCTTGTTATATATGACCTTGTGACCTTTTGCAGAAATTTGAGAGAGTTGTTCAAGATTGATGCTGCAGACTATATGATGTCCATTTGTGGAAATGATGCTTTGAGAGAGCTATCTTCTCCAGGGAAAAGTGGTAGTGTCTTTTTCCTGTCTCAGGATGATCGTTTCATGATCAAGACACTGAGAAGATCAGAAGTAAAGGTGTGTTTATTTTGTGGTTCTTGTTCATTAGCATTTGTTGCATTAGCAGATATTGATATATAAACTTCCTTGGAGGCTTGTTTTCAACTGGTTCTGTTCCATATTTCATTTTACCTGGGTGTTTTCTCCATGGTCCTTGGTTATCAATGACATACTTGCAAAAAGGGGCTGATGGCATCATTGTGCTCAGAATGTCGTCAAGTCAAATGTTAAACAAACTTCATAAATATATTAAGCAAACATTAAATAGTAATTACAATAATCAAACATATAAATTACTTACCATCATTCTTACATAAGTTACGAGCCTGCTTCATTAACTTGAATGCAGTTTTTCATATGCACATGATACGAATGGACACACACACACACACACACCATGAGGTCTTCGCAGACAGAAAAAGGTTGTCTTCAGTTTAATGATGATATTCTATGTTTTTCTATTTCTCTTTTCTCTTTTGATAAAACTACTTTTTCAGTCCAAAAAGTTAGAATAGAAAACTGATCTTTTAGCTCTGATTTGTTGAATTAACTTGTGGTGCATATGTTTAGTAATGATATTTTAGTGTTCACATGTTCTTCTCTACTTTTCAGTTTTCGATGTAAAATAGAAAATGTAGTGACCATAATATGAAATGTAGGTTCTTCTAAGAATGCTTCCAGATTATCATCATCATGTGAAGTCATATGAGAATACACTCGTTACAAAGTTTTTTGGTCTGCACAGGATTATACCTTCAAGTGGCCAAAAGGTAATGCTCATTTATCTGCAATTGGGTCATTTTCTTGATTATTTATCAATTACTAATGCGACTTGCACCTTAATTCATGAAAATCAGAAAGATCAAAATAATGAGAATTATTATAAAGCATATATACAACAACAACATCAACAACAACCAAGCCTTATCCCACTATGTGGGGTCGGCTACATGGATCAAATTACGCCATAGTGTTCTATCATAAACCAAATTTGGATCCAACTCATTGACCTCTAAATCCTTTCTAATGGTTTATCTAATAGTTTTCCTAGGTCTTCCTCTACCTCTTTTAACTAGACTCTCCTCCATTTGATTTACTCTTCTTACAACAGCATCTACGGGTCTTCTCTCTACATGCCCAAACCATCTAACCCTATTTTCTACCAACTTTTCTACTATAGGTGCTACCCCCACTCTCTCTCTAATGGTGTCATTTCTAATCCTATCATGTCTAGTCTTACCACTCATCCAGCGCAATATCCTCATCTCTTCTACACTTACTTGATTCTCGTGTTGACTCTTAACCGCCCAACACTTCGTACCATACAACATCGCCGGCCTGATTGCTGTCCGATAGAACTTTCCTTTCAACTTAAGT
>Ga0315915_1002603_pt1 | contig 22823 bp, 14 predicted proteins | sample MpolbnodulesMG_FD_207738 | JGI IMG/M metagenome (GOLD analysis project Ga0315915, IMG submission 207738) | Medicago polymorpha root nodule microbial communities from Los Angeles, California, United States - branched nodules | ecosystem: Host-associated > Plants > Roots > Nodule | place: USA...
ACATATTAGTAAAAAAAAATCATTCATTCAATAGTTTTTTCAAATGGACAATGGTTTCAATATTATTTAATCATGCATTAGTCTTCTTAACATCAACGAACAAAATATTTTACTTCTCGGAAATAAGGATTGACGGTAAAATTACAAAAGATATTACTAAGAATACATATTATAACACACACAAAAAATATTGAAGCTTCAAATGTGCACTAATATTACCAAACATCAAACATAGCCAAAAAGTTATATCATTACATTTGTGATTGAGACCACAACAGACCTAAAGGGAGGAAGCTAAACAACAAAAAATCTGCAAAAAATCCAAGCCTAACTATCATCAGAATATTGAATTAACCAGGAGAGAAAAAGATAAGAAAGGGAGATTCTTTTGGAGAGATTAGTAGTTTGTGAAGCAGGGACGATGAACATGAAGATTGATCGTGAGTTTGAAAAAGATTAGAGTTTGATTAGAGCTGTAATAATTGTTGGAAAGAGGAAAATTCAAATTCAAAATGGACAGCTAGAAAGTCACCAAGTATTGAGAGAGAAATGATTTTTAATACCGCATTAAATGTACATGTGAGACTTCTTAAGGAAAGTAGGTTAAGATGTTTATGAGGGAAATTTAGCTTATGATTAGGATTAAGCAAAAGCTTAACCTTATAAGCTTTTATAATAAGAAGATAAAGATGAGTTGGAGGGTTTAAACCCAAGTAAATGAAAAAAATATTAATTTAACAAACTTCATAATATTAGCATTTGTCATTAAAAAGAATTATAAAGTACAATATTCTTTCAAAAATATTCTTATATATACTACTAAATAAAGTTCTCGGAAGATAAGGACACTTCCTTCGTCTTTTTCTTTCTGTTCATTGTTATGGGTTCATGCCCATGTGTTTGCCCCCCTTTTTGGGTTTTTTTTTTTTTTTTACTTATTGGGGTTCACTATTGTGGTTTTACATGCTCTTGTTCATATTTTCCCATTCTAAAGATGTTTTGTTTCACTTTTAGATGAGTCAAAATTGATTTTAAAAATATCTGATTAATTCTAGCATATTTGGTTGCTATTTGTTAGAAATGATTTTGTTTAAAAAATTGATACTAGTTGAAACTAAAAAAAATTGAGTTTTTTTATTTTAAAATTGATTTTAACACTCAAATGTATTCTTCAACTCGATTTAAAATAAATATATACATATAACATTAATTATTTTACTTTTCAAATCACATTTAACCATAATCAATTTTTATCTATAGTGCATCAAACATACAATGCTTCAATATTGAAGGCTATTTTGTGTGTGTAACTCTATATATACACACCGTGACAAACCATTGTCAACTACTCATGTAATCATAAATAACCATATGTAGTATTAAGTGACAAGTTGGAAAATAGCAAACATAAGCTCTATATTTCGTTTACAATAATCATCAATAAAATAAATTTGATGTGACATTCGATACTCCCTCTTATTCTAAGATTAATTTGTTTTTTATTCTTTGACATAAAAATAAAATATAAAAAAACAGTACTATTTTTTAAATGCATCAATCATGAAAATTTCTTTTATACTCTATACCGCTCTACGGTATATTGTATAGACAAAAGTACAATAAATTTGTGACTAAATGTAGAAAATGGAAGGATTTTTGACTTTAAGGAATCCAAATCTAAATTCAGTTACAAAAGAAGAGTTTGGATTCTAAACATAAGTTTCGAGTATTAGGCTTTTTATGTACTTTGTTTGCTTAATTAGAATTGGCTTTTTGGCATGTCGAACAGTCAGAGTTTTTGCCTTTTATGGCATATGTTCTTGCGTAGTGCATACCTCCCTCCCTCACTTCTCAATACCCCTGAGGGGCACACAAAGAGCATCAACTTTGCAGAGCTTTTTCCATCACTTTTTCTGCACCATTTATTTGCATCTTTGTGCTTGTTTAAGATATTTTATGTTACATTTACGTTTACCAGTGAAAAAATTCCACTATATAAAGAGAAATTTTTTTAAGCGATATTATGAGAACTTTTATTGACACAATAGCAAACTTTAATATATATATATATATATATATATATATATATATATTTTTTTTTTTTTTTAAGGAAGCAAGCTTTAATATATGACACCCTATGTTATACAATTTTAATATTTTTGTCTTAAAATGTATCTTGTACGGTGTGAAAATACGATGTCTGATTTAAATGTCAAAATAACATTGTTCTTCCCTTCAAAAATAAAAATAACATTGTTCTTGTATAATTGGTTTGTTTAAGGCAGCTCTTATATAATTTTGTTATTAAATCAAAATACAACCACTACTTCCATTTTTTTTGGTACAAAAGAGGGACCATCACTTCCACTTTAATATAGTCAAATGATATAAATAGCAAAGTTCCATCCTATTTTTAAGTTGTTGAGACATTTAAACACGAGCATATAGTTTTCACAAAATCATTGCGATTATAATTTTTAAGTTGTTTGATGTTTTGTTCAGGAGAAAGTACTGTTTAATGTTCAAATAATAAGTTTTATAGAAAAATGTGTAATAAATACATTAAAAATTATAACAATAACTTTAAACAATATCTATAGTAATTTGGAGTTCAATCAAGAGGTAGGTATTTTTGATCAAGAATTGTTTCTAATTCAGGTTCTTTTGAATGATTCATCTTTTGCATTAAATAATATATTTGTTTTAATAAAAAGTTAATTAAGTTTTTAGTCTCTATAAATAGTCACAATTTCGTTTTTAGTCTATATAAAATTTTCCATCAGCATTTTTAGTTCTTATAAATTTTTCCATCAGCACTTTTAATCCCTGTCAAAAATTTCCATCAACAGTTTTGGTCCTTAAAATGCTTAAAGAAAATGTCAGATGGACTAAAAAGTGTGATTTTATTTTGTATGAACTAAAAACAAAACTGTGAATATTTATGGGACTAAAAACTTAATTAACCCTTTAATGAAATATAGTAGTTTAATATGACTTCATCCTTACAAAGTGTCTCTTATTTAAATCTAGTCTTTTTTGTATTTTTACATGGAAGTCATTCTTTTCCTCTTAAGTTTGATCTCTTCCTTATCCTCTATTTTTTTTTTTAATTTGGTTTATACTACTTTTTTTTATTAAAAAGAGTAAAATGCATGCTAACTCAGGTAGGACTTAAATATTTTTTTTTTTAAATCAAGTGATTAAATTCAAGTTCCTAATTATTTATTATTAAAGATTTTCATCGTTTTTCTGACTAGATTTTACTTACCTTCAAGCAAAACTTTGAATTATCTAGGGTCATTTTCCTACAAATCAGAGGGTTGAGACAAAAAAAAAAATAGTTTGTCCAGTGAGAAAAAAATAAGTGGTAGAAACTAATTCTTCAAACATTAAATAAGTGTATATACAAACATGGAAAAAATATGAAATGTTCTTAAATGATAGACATTTTACCAGAACAAAAATATATTTAACTCAAAAAAATAAATAATTCAAAGTAATACATTAAAATAATTTGAACTATAGGAATACAATAATATTAAAACTATTCAAAAAGAGATTTGATATCCATTGTGTTCCTATCTGATTGATCACTTGCCATCATGTAGAAGTTTATTATTCATCATTAGATGAATAATTTTCCTCATATTTAATTTAATTTAATTTAATAAATTTATTAATTTAATGGTGAAAATGACATAGTGCATGCTATAAGACTTACATCTTCTTTTATACATCGTAGACTTGTTCTATAAAATCTTGTGAGAACATCATGCATCAGTTCCTGCATTGATATTAGTAAGGTTTTGTCTAATATACACAAGTAAAATTGTCTTGCATTATTCACAAGTGATTTTTCACCACTTAATCAATAAGTCATATCATATTTTATATAATTTAATGGTAAAATGTATTGATACTAATTGTAAAAATTAGTTTGCGCATGATACAAGATTTATGTCGTTTATACACCATGTAATATTATATATTATATTGTAAGTAGCAATTGTGCACAACATAATATTCTCTGAAGTGTGAATCATGAACTAAAAAGTAGATGGTAACGGGATACATACATACACGAGTGCAAGTGCACACACTAAAAGGACTGTTCACTCATATATTTCAACCATGATTGGACTTATCTTATGAACACAACATGAACATGAGAACAATTTTACCATGATGACTTCAAAGAATAAAAAACAGAAAACAAAAACATTAGTGGGCGTGACTTTTTTAGAAGTGGGTTTTTTATTTCTTTCCTTTTTTTTTTACAGTGCCTAAAAAGGAAACAAAAATAATCATTCATTAGTCCATGAACCTCTAAAATAAAACTCAACCCATCAAAGGGTGCAGTGGCTTTTACAAAAGCTGCAATAAAAAAACAAATGAGGCAATGCGTAGGACTGTGTAGTACCATGATTTATGTGTATGCCAAGACAAAACAGGCTCTACAATCCATATAAAAATTAAAACATTTCAACGAGTTTTGTTGATCCGAGTAAAACTGAACTTAAAATATCTTAAACTTTGTCTCAAATTCGACCTTTATAGATGAAAAAAACATAATTTGTACAAGAGACTCTACTAATTGATGGTTTGGAGTTCAGACGGTTCCACTATAGAGATTAATCATCGGCAAAATCGATAAATACTTCGTATCAAAAACCAAAAATAAAAAGTTGATGGGGAAAGGAGTGTGATGGCACAGTACAAATTGTTCGTATACTGTCACAACCATGTGATAGCAGGTGAACCCCCCTTTCAAACAACCCCACATGTGGACCTTACCACTCACCACCAATATCCGACAAATCTATTTCCTACCATTTTAATAACATATGTTTTCATTTCCCCTAAAAAAGAACATGTTTTCATTTATATATAACCGTATCATTTTATTTTGAAGGGTAACATTATCAAAAAAAACACACTAAGAATATTGCATAGTCATATAATCTATCAATTGATTCTATTCCAAGATAACTCTTCCCCTTTTGACACAAGACAAAATTTAACACATCTAATTTTGTATCATTTTTCGTCCTACCCGCGCAATTTCACACAAAATCTTTACTAATTAAACACACAGACAAAAGCAAAAGAAAATAAGTACATAATGATGGTTTATATTACATTGAAGTAAAACAACAATACTTTGTTGTCTCAGATTGGTGAAACACATAGCTATGATGAATAACATAAAATCGGAAAGGAGGAAAAGAAAAACTAGTCTTTAGTCTTATATAATATAAACTAATATGCCTATCCATGTATGCAATATGTATTGCTTGGTCGGTGTTAGTAGTATGTATTTGATTGATGATTGATGATGATGGTGACCTTAGTTTTCATGCTTCTCTAGGATGATCTAGGTGTATTTAGCTATACATCTAGAAGATATTTTTTCTTCTTCTATATGCTTCTATAAATCTGCAATTCTGCATACAAAACAAACATGCAACCAAAAAATCAATCATTAAATTAAAGATGTACATTTATTTTCACCTGTAAAGGATAAATGGGTGGAAAAAGGATATAAAACAAAAACATTACCCTAATTAATATGATCCCCCTCCCCTTGCTTGCCTCTTATATTCTTATTACCTACAATTCAAAATCTTAAATGTGCATAATGAAGCCTAAGAAATATATACATAAATATGTAACTTATCAAAATAATACATCCAAGTACTGCAGAGGATTAGTAGTACCTTGAATTGTAAAGAAATCAAACGGAAGCCATGTTGTCACCCGAAGCAGATGTTGTCGATTCAAACTTCTGAGACAAGCTAGATGAAAATGCAGTACTCTCATTAGCCTCTTCCGGTGGAGAGAAATCAGACGGATAATCTCCAGCTGCTTTTGTTGGTGAAGCAAAGAGACTGTCAGGAAGGGTGTGCTCCACATTTCTGTAGAGTCAACAAAGAATGATACAAACATCAAAACACCGATATAAATATAAATACGATCTGAAACAAAGTCAAGTCAAATTCAAACCTCGTGCCGTGATCTATGCCTTCAGACTTTGCAACATCCTTTGAATTCCCACTCTCAGCAGCAGCAGTAGCAGCATCAATGCAAGATGGATCAGCTTCTTTGTGTAGCTGCTGCTGCTCAGATGCAGCACCTAAAGAACCAGCAGAAGTGAGGCTGCCACTGTAGCCTGCAATGGAAAGTATGTTAACAATGTAAGCTGTTACAACCATGTTGGTTAGAACTACACCGTAGTGTACAGTTGATTGACTAACCTGTAAAATCTCCTTGAATGTTATCAGGAGAAAGACCTACATGGTTAACATGGCTATGAAGTTGATGGGGAAAAGCCAAAGGAGCGCCAACAGAGAGACTGCGCTGGTGGTGGTGAATCGGAATATTCTTGAAATCTGGAAGCTGCAGACTCTTCAGCCTCCTTTCTTGGAGTTCAAGGACTTGCTGAAAGTCAGCAGCCTGCTCCTCTATTTTCCTTCTCAATAAGATATCATGCGGATTGTATAGCATTCTTGTTCCTGCATAAAATAGGTTTGGTGAGAACAAAACTGAAGTAGCACGAGATGGTTGCTTTAGAGGAAAAAGGAAAATTTATATCAACTCTTTAAGAGAGCATCATCGTGAGTAATCGAGTAGAATAAAGAAGCCAAGGTGAGAAATTTGATTACCAGGATGGAAATCAAAAGGTTCTTTAGAGTCAAATGCAGAGGGACTTAAACATGGCGAAAAATCTCCCCTCTCAAATTGCTGCTGCTGATGTTGGTGTCTCCTGTATACATGATTAGTCAGAATAATATTAATTCAGGAATAAAAAATATATATAAATCAAACACAAACAAGATGTCAACTTACTTGTCAGGAACTTTTCCCTTCTCCTTGTAGGGTTTCACAAGCACACGTGAGTCACATATGAAATGGGGATTTCCTTTCGATAATATGACTCTCACTGTCTCCGGAAAGACAAAGGTGACAAACCCAAACATGCGCTTTTGCTGGTAAGGAATTCTCACATCTTGGACAGGTCCAAATTTGCTTCAAAATAACAAAAGCAGTTAGTCAATGAATGAAATCCTTCCGTTTGGATTTGTGTGAAGATGCAATAAGAACTTTTACAGACAGACACTGGCGTTAGAAGTAAATATCAAGTTCTAGCATGATATAAGATCAACCAGATGTCATGATTGCAATAACTACCTAAAAGTAAAAACCTACCTAATGATAAGTACAAAAAATCATTCACTTACGTATCAGAAGGTTCACATCCACAAGAACGCTTAATGGTTATTAATAGAATGATATATTGTCTTTAAAATGTTACCTTCTGAGGGCCACAATCCCTATGGTTCACAAATAAACACACATCCATCCTATTATTCATAAAATCATAATAGAGCAATACTATGACTGCCGTAGGATAACGACAACAAACATTCATATCAATGTCATGTTTTTTTTTTTTAAAGTTCATGTACTACTTCCGTACAATTTCCTACCATGGAATACTTCACGTAGAATTTCTTAACATGGACTACAACAACCAATGTTCTTTCAGTTAGAAATAGATTTTCCGTGTATTTGGATTCTCCCCTTGACAAATCAATATTCATGTGTAACAGAAAAGACTTCTAAACTATGTTAACGGGATGTGCACGTGCAGAATCGTGGATATTTAAGTAGACGCATCCAAATAAGGTTAACATTAACAATCAACAATACATAACAAATCAGCATCGATAACGACAAATGATGACTTTAACAATTAACAACACATAACAAATCAGCATCGATAACGACAAATGATGACTCTAAACTGTGAACTTCATTATCTTCAAAGATTCTCAACAGTATAAATTAAGTTCAGTTGATCTTTAAGTGAAAACACTCGTTAAAGTGATACCTGAAAATGTACAGGATAAACCTGTCTCCTCATGGGAGACATATATCATGCTCTGCAAAGTTTATTGCCTAATACAAAAAGAACGTTACACATAAAACACGGCTTCGAAGCGAAACTCGTAATTTCATGCAGTAACGTCACAGACCAGTGATTTCTGAGCTTAAATTGCATAATGATGAAGGGCCAGTTGAAAACCCTAAATTATCGAGCAAACTCAAATCAATCAAGGATGGCAAAAGACACATTACTTAGTTAGGAGTCAGGATCAACATCAGAGGCAATCAAAAATCCATCTTCCCTAGGGCTTCCAAGAAGCATCAGACCAGGGAGCACAGGCATAAACCACTTTCATGGTGTGCACAGTGAAAATCGTGGAAAATTACCGCAAATTATCTCTTTAAAGCGTGGAACCTGGAATAATTAATGGCAATACTTGAGAACTTATTTAAATAAATTCTCCATTTCATGTATGCGCGAATAACCTATCTATGATAATGTGATATAACATCACACTTTTCACCTGCACAACATTAGCAAGTCGTTTACAGCATGTTTTACCTGAAGTACTCTGAAACATCTTCATCTTTGAATGTGCTTTCAGCAGGAAAGGTCAAGTAAATCTGCCGTGAAGCCGAGTTAGGCTTGTCCCCAGAAACCATAGCAAGAAACTCATTCCTTTCGGGCCTGCCCCGACCAGTAATGTTGAAATATTCTTCACCCATAGCAAATGCTGCCGCAGCCACGGCTCTGAAATGTAACATAGCCATACATAATATTAAAACAAATATCACTTCACATTCAACACTAAAAATGTAAAAGAAAACAAACAACAAACTAAAGATGTTGTTCCCATCTATAAGAAATATACCTTTGATTATCACTGTGCTGCTGCATCAGAAGATCAATGTACTTGTCGTACGAAACTGGTGATGTTCCACCAGCAGCAAGTTGTGATGCAGCCACCATTCTTTGATGCTGCTGAGCAGCCTTGAACCTCATGAACTCTTCATGTTGTTCCAATCCCTCAAACTTGGGTGAACCAACAACAGCACCAGAATTCACGTCAATCGAATCACCATGAACAAACTTACAATTGGAACCATTTTTACAAAACCCTCTAGCAAAGTAAAGACATGGCTTAAAACCAAATCCCAATCCACTTTCTTCAACACCAAAACTAGCATCATTTGCAGAAAAACTCCTCTTATGAATATTATGAGCATCACCATTGTTACCAGAGATCCAATTCTGACCACCAACGCCCATTTCAAGACGTGGATCAACCAAATCATCGCCGTTAGACGACTCATTGAGGAAAGGAAAACACTCATTCAGCTGTTGTTCATCAACAAAATCATAATCACCATTATTAACCCTGGGTGAAAAAGCACAGGAACCACCAGCACCACTGCCGCCACCACCACCAACAGCACCTTGGATATTCTCATAAGACATTAAAGGATTAAACTTTGGACTAATAGGGTTCTTTGTGAAAGAGGGTTGTGACCAAACATTACCAGAAGGTGATGAAGGGTTCCTATTGAAGTCAAACCCATTACTAAGTCCAGTTCCTCTAGGAGAAGATTTTGAAAAAGGGTTATTGGAAGATGAAGTGATTCTTCCAATAGGGTTAAGAGGTGAAGGTGAAGAAGGGGTAGATAGGTTCATACCCAAATGGGTTTTTACCCTAATAGCAAGGTTATGAAGAACCTGGTCAGGACAACATGCTAAACGAACAAGTTCATATTCTTCAAGGTTCATGAGAAGAAAACCCATGATTTTTGAAGCATTTTCAGGGTCAAAGTTTTTGACTTTAGCAAGAACCACATTGGTTGCTTCATAAGAACCCATTAGTGAAAAATCAAAATCTTAGAGAAAAATGATAAAAATCAAATTTTGAAGTGACAAATGCTAGAAAGAGAGTAAAGGGTATCAGGAAATGGTGTTGATATCTGTTACAACATACCTTACCAGTAGCCGTAGGTTTTGGTGGCTATACATATGCTCAACAAAACAACACAACACACTCACACTCTCTCACTCTCTCTCTTATGTTTCTCTCTCTGTAATCTCTCTCCTATCTTTGAAGCGTCAGAGAGATAGATTTCTCAGATCCACACTACCAAGAATTGGATAATCGTCAACACAACAACAACATAAGTAAACTACAGAAACACACACACAACCTTCTATGTGGTTTTTCTGATTTCTTATACTAATATATATACTATGAATAATTACTCATGGTAATTGTTAAATTATTATTATTATTAGGATTATTATTGTTATTGTTACTTTATTATTTTAATGGAAAAAAAGTTGATGAAAAAAATATTTAAGGAATGTTTTCAAAAGTTGAAATGTTTTTAAAGCTATTAAAGTTGAAACTTTTTTGTGCATATTCGTATTAATTGAAATAATAATATAGTATTAAGTGATGTTTGCACATGAATATTTTTCACCTTTATGCAACAAAAAGTACTGTTTGCTATATGACAAGGGTGTGATTGGTTATATGATCCAGCAGTGATATTAGATAAAAACAAAACTTTACCGACTCAAAATCCTTAAAATCATACAATCACATTATGCACCTGAAGTATTCATCATCATAACTCGAATTTTTGTATGTTTTTCTTTTCCTTTTCTTTTGGTAGAAGAGAGTTATGGTTCACGTTTTAGGTACTTATGTTTTTTAGTATATATCTATTTAATTTATGGTATAATTTGATTTGATACAATTGTTTAAAAATCAGTTTAATTTACATTTACAATTGATGTAAAACAGTTTTGCATAAAAAATATCTGAATGATATGATATGAGATATCTTTCAAATTAACTAAGAGATTTTGAGTTTGAATCTAGTTATAGTTGTTCAAGTGTTTAATCTCTCTGCTAAGAGTTTTGTTATCTATTATAGTTCTACTCAGCTCAAGAGATTAATATTCATAACACAACAACAAAGATAAAAATCAATTATTTTTAATCAATTATGTACACTTATGTTGTATCTGTATCAATTTCTCAAAAATTTCACAATTTATGTATACTCTATTCGTCCGAAATTATAAGTCATTGTAGAAAATTTGAAATTTTACAAAACAGTTAAACATTATTGTCTCTTTTATTAACTTACTCTTTAATATTTATTACTCTCTTCTTTTCCATTAATTTATATTTTATAAGGTAACTCATAATTTATTTTGTCCAAACAAAATTAACTAATATTTCTTAATTTTTGTGAATTTGTTACGTGGAATCATAATTTGGAATGAATGGGGTAGTAGTTAATATCTTTCATGTATGAATAATGTTAACGACACAACCTTTCTAACACATATTTTTTTATTAGTTAAAAATTACATTGATTCTACTAAATTATATGTGTCATATAAATTTGATGGGAGTAATGGGAATTTTAACCGATCAAGAAAGAGTTTTGGAAATTGAATGTTAAATTATTTTAGTAATGCATCTTTTAGTACATACTCCATTCGATTTGTTATAAAAAAAATCAACTTTTTAAATCTATTTGAATAATCGATGCATTTGATTTTATGCATATCCTTTTATAATAGAGATTTGGGGAGTTTATCATTTTCCTTAAATACAATCATTTATCAACAAAAAAAAATTGTGGTGTTCGAGGTTCGAATCCAGAAGCTTGCATATATCATGCATCGTCCTTATCAACCGAGTTAAACTCTCACGAGGACTTTTCATCAATGTTTTTATTTAGGAACGAGAGTAATTCATAATTTATTTTGGCCAAACAAAATTAACTACATTTACACTTTACTTGCTTAAATCCAACAGCAAAACCACGACTTGCTCTTTTGAATTTACGAGAGATATTAGTTACTAGTAGTTGACGACTGTAGCCTTGCATACATTAATGTAATTTATCACTCATTAATGCTGAAGATGATCATGTCGAGGGTACATAACATGTAAGTACTAATCACAATGGAAATCATACTGCTCACCTCAAACATACCCACATTTTTAATATTTATATCAATATATAAAGGGTATACGTCTTTCTTTTATAGATTTTTATTGGTGAATTTTACCTTCCATTTACTATTAAAAAAACCCGTTGATTCAAAAAAATGTAATCGATACTCTTAAAAAAAATGGAAAAACAAAACATAAGAAGATAATCTATGCTAATATATGGGGCATGGTTACGAGTTTACGGTGTTCCCCTGCATGCTTGGAACGACGCTTTCTTTAAGTTGTGTGTGATGGATGTTGGTAGATTTGTCCGAACTGATGACTGTACGGTGGATAAAACACGATTGGATTTTGCCTGTATTCTTATTTCTACGCCACAAATAGAAATTTTAAATATGTCTTCTGATTTTATAACAGATGGCAGTCTTTATAGTATTAAAATGGTAGAGGAATGGGGATGCAATTTGGGGGAAGATGCTTTTTTGACCGAGACGGACACCGAATCTAGAACGGAACCATTACCGCATTGCAATAATGGGAACGGTATGGAGGAGGTTCAAGGGGAGTGGGAGTTGGACGATCTGGTGAACAATTTGCATAAAGAGTGGAGTTTACATGAGGGGAAGAGGGACGGGAAAGAAAATGAGTTGGAAGAGAAAGAGGTTATTTCTGTTAGTAAGGTGGAGGAACCGAAATCTGTTAAGCAGCAAGAATATGGAGGCTTTACGTTGTTGGAACCTGTTGTTACTAATGACAAATCTGAAGTGCACAATATGAAGAAAAAAAAGGAGCAGCAGCAATATATAGCAGATCGGCAACAACACTCAGGGCCTTGGAGCCTTGAATGGTTACCTTCTTTTAATGATTAAGGTAACACTTCTAAATCTTTTAACGACGGTACTTGTAAGGTCTTGCAAGATGGACAACCTAGTACATTAGAACCGAAGCAAAATTTTAATCATAAGAGATGTGTTAGCAATTTCAAGCACTCAACTGGTTTTTTGAAAAGAGGTGCACGTATGTCGTCTGATGATGATAGAAAGGAAATTTTAAAAATTGTAAAGAAGCAAGAACAGAAACGAAAGGCCCGCAAATTACACAATAATTCTACGACTGTTGTTTCTTCTACCTCAGAATCATCCAAGAACTCAAATTCTACGGTTAACAAGGATTGGGAGAATTGGGTTGTGATGAATGGGAAACAGGAGGTGATTATGACGAATGTCAAGGAGATAGGTAAGGTTCTTGGGGTCAGTTTCAATGGTGATCCTAATAACAGTTTTAATCTACTAACAAAGGCGGGACGGAGAGGTTGGAGGGCAGCGGGTGGGGTTGATGTGGAGGGAGGAGATGTAGAAGGAGTTAGGGGCGTTGGAGAAGGTTGTTGAGCATAGTGGTGGTAGCGGGGTTGGGGGTGGAGGGATGTTGTAATGAAGATAGTTTCTTATAATGTGAGGGGGTTAGGAGGAGGTGAGAAGAGGGTGGAGGTTCAACGTTTGGTGCAAGAAAAATGTCCATTTGTGCTTTGCATTCAAGAATCAAAGTTAAGTTATGTTGATGATTTTATGGTGCAGTCAATTTGGGGTGATGCCCCTTATGGTTTTTCCTATCAACTGTCAGTGGGGGCATCAGGTGGCTTGATAACGGTGTGGAATAGTTCTCGCATTGATGTGTGGTCCACTTCGAGTATTGCTCATACTCTAGTAATTTATGGTCGGGTCATTCTTACTGGTGAAGATATTATTATTATTATTAATGTCTATGCACCATGTGACTATGCGGGGAAACCTGAATTATGGACACGGTTGACGTCTTTTGTTGTGAGTAAAACTGATTCATGTGTATGCTTATGTGGCGATTTTAATTCTACTCGTAGTATGGAGGAACGAAGAGGAAGGGGTACGGTATTCAGACAAGTGGAAGCAGATGAATTTAATAAATTTATAGATGACACTTTATTTGGTTGATTTGCCTATTTGTGGTCGACTATACACTTGGTATCGCGGTGATGGTATTACGATGAGTAGATTGGATCGTTTTTTGCTGTCTGAAAAATGGTGTGAGGTGTGGCCTAATTGTATACAGGTCGCATATCAAAGGGGACTCTCGGATCACGTTCCTTTGATGTTACATGTTGACGAAACCAATTGGGGACCCCGTCCACTGCGCATGCTCAAATGTTGGGCAGATTATCCGGGCTATGCTGATTTTGCACGTGCCAAATGGAGCTCTTTCAATGTTGAGAGGTGGGGTGGTCATGTGCTGCAACAGAAGTTTAAATTGATGAAATCTTGCTTAAAAGAATGGCACCAACAACACTCAGAATTTGGAGGGTAAGATTAGTGAAGTTAAAAATCGAATATCTTACTTTGACTCTAAAGGTGAGGTATCTGAGCTTATTGAAGAGGAGGTATTGGAGCTTCAGGAATTGTCTGTTACCTTGCACTCAATGTCACGGACACAAAACAATATTTCTTGCCAGCAGTCACGGCTTAAATGGTTGAAAGAGGGCGATGAGAATTCAAAAAAAATTCACAGGATTGTGTCAAGTAGTCAGCGCTGCAATGCTATTAATTTGGTGAAGGTCGATGGTGTCAATGTGGAAGGGGTTCAAGGTGTCAGGGCTGCGGTCTTTACTCACTTCTCCAATCATTTCAAACGGCAAGCGGCTGATCGGCCAGGTGTGGCTGCCTTGCCATTTTGTAAACTATCATATGCTGAAGCAGGCAATCTAACAAAACCTTTTACGGTAGAGGAGGTGAGGCAAGCAGTTTGGGATTGTGACAGTTTTAAGAGCCCCGGACCGGATGGTATTAACTTCGGATTTATTAAACAATTTTGGGAAATTTTAAAAGGTGATTTTATGAAGTTTATTGTGGATTTTCATCGCAACGGGAAATTGACGAAAGGAGTGAACTCTACTTTTATAGTGTTGATTCCGAAGGTGACAAGTCCTCAACAACTAAATGATTTCAGGCCTATTTCTTTGGTTGGGAGCTTGTATAAGGTGCTTGCAAAGTTGTTGGCTAATAGACTTTGTGGTGTTCTTGGTAGTGTTATATCTGATTCACAATCTGCTTTTGTCAAAGGGAAACAAAATTTAGATGGAATTCTTATTGCAAATGAAGTGGTGGATGAAGCTAAACGAATGAACAAGGAACTTCTAATGTTTAAGGTTGATTTTGAAAAGGCATACGACTCCGTGGATTTAAGGTATCTCGATTCATCAATATATTGATGAATGCTTTGGTGGAGGCGCAACTTTTTCAGGGCTATGGTGTAGGCCGTAATGACGAAGTGCGGCTCACCCACCTTCGACTTGTGGATGACACGCCCATTATAGGCCAAAAGAGTTGGAGGAATGTGCGATCTATGCGCGTGGTGCTTCTGTTGTTTGAGGAAATTTCGGGGCTGAAGGTGAATTTCAATAAAAGCATGCTTACGGGTGTCAATGTCAATGAATCGTGGTTGGTGGAGGCGTAGGCGGTTATGAATTGTCGAAGGGGGTCTATTCCTTTTGTATACTTGGGACTTCCTATTGGTGGGCATTCAAGAAAGTTGAGTTTTTGGAAACTCGTTGTTGACCGTTTAGTTGCTCGCTTGTCGATGTGGAATAACAAGTTTTTATAATTAGGTGGTCGTCTGATACTGTTGAAATATGTCCTGTCTTCGCTCCCGGTTTACTTTCTTTCTTTTTTCAAGGCTCCCGCAGGTATAATTTCCTCTATTGAATCTATTTTAAAAAAAAAATGGGGTGGGAGTGAGGATTCTAGGAAAGTGGCTTGGATTAAATGGGACTCTATATGTGTTCCAAAGGAGGATGGAGGGTTGGGAGTTAGGAGATTGAGAGAGTTTAATATTTCTTTGATGGAAAAATGATGTTGGAGGATGCTGGTTGATAAGGAGGGGTTGTGGTATCATGTTCTAAAAGCACGCTACGGTGAGGAAGGGGGCGGTTGAAGGAGGGGGGTAGTCATGGTTCAGGTTGGTGGAGGATGTTGTGTAATGTTCATGGGGGAGTTGGTGAGGGAGTGGGAAATTCGTTTGAAGGAAACATCCGTCGGTTAGTGGGAGATGGTAGGAGTACTTATTTCTGGTTAGATCATTGGGTTGGGGAAGTGCCTTTGCGATACAAGTTTCCTCGACTTTTTGCTTTAGCTTTGAAGAAGGAGAGCACAGTGGAGGAGATGAAAAGAGTAGGGTGGGGGGAAGGGGTTGAGGAGAACTCGTGGAGGCGTCATTTGTTGGCTTGGGAGGAGGATTGTGTGAGGGAGTGTTCATTATTATTACATAACACTGTTTTGCAGGCAAATGTAACTGACAAATGGAGGTGGCTTCTGGACCCTATTCATGGATACTCGGTGCGGGATGCCTATGGATATATCACCAACTCGGGAGATCAGAGAGATAGTAATCATGTTGATGATGTCTGGCATAGGTATATACTGGTGAAGGTGTCTTTGTTTGTTTGGCGTTTACTTCAAAATAGACTTCCGACTCGAGACAACTTGGTAAGACGTAATATCTTTCAGCATATGGATTCATTGTGTATTGTTGGTTGTGATGTTGTCGAATCGGCCACACACCTTTTCTTGGATTGCGGTACTTCAAATCATTTATGGACACAGGTTCGGAATTGGTTAGGCATATCTACGGTGTTCCCTAATGAGATACGTGATCACTTGCATCAGTTTTCTTACATGGCTGGCCTACCGCGGTGTACTCACTCATTTTTGAAAGGTATCTGGTTTGCTTGTGTTTGGATTATATGGAAGGATCGGAATGACCGTATCTTTAATAATGCGGATTCAAATCCTTATGCTCTTTTTGAGAAAGTTAAATTACACTCTTTTCTGTGGATGAAGGCAAAGCATCATTCTTTTTGTTATTGTTATTATGACTGGTGGACACGTCCGTTACTATATATGGGTGTTCACCAATAACTCTTTTGACTTTGTAACCTTGGACCGATGTTTTACTTAATGCACGCCTTGTGCAGGATAAACCATCGTTGTTATTAATATACATCATTTTTGTTTGTGCAAAAAAAAACAAAACTATACTAATATAACAATATATAAAAGGAATACAGTCTTTTTAGTTGGGTTTTTCACTATTTCAAATGTATTATTCATTTAAACTATTATATTATTATTTTATCCTTTTTATAATATATCAATAAAAATATTGAATTCCATTATAATAGGAACTAGTCCACTACACTAGGAACAAATTGAAATTAAGAAGAAAAAAAAAGTCTTTATTCTTATTAACGAAAAATACTTGATCATAATATATCAAAATTTTATATCTTCTTTCTCTATTCAATTATAAGTAGTAGGGAAGGGATAGACGGCGACGCACTTATATTGTTTTTAGATGAATTTGTTATACTTATACTCTCTTTTTTTTTTGAATATATACGTTATATATACTACGACAATTTTAACTAATTGAAAATCATAATAATACGAAAGTTAACTTGTTTTAAAAATCATTATAATTAAAAAAAAAACAATAATGTACATCATATATAATAATGAATAAATTATTTATGAATTGTTTCATAAGTTTCCTTCTTTAAAAAAAGAGTTGTGATTGATCATTCAGTCGGGCTCGAGCATAATGTCAACTAAGATTTTTGCTATTTTTGAGAGTGCATGATAGAGGCGTGCAATTATTATGAAATGATATTACGAATATTCGCTTTGAGTATATAATTATATGTATGATGTTTTTCAAAACTTTTGTTATTTCTCAAGACTGCATGAGGAATACATGCAATTGTCATAAAATGATGTTGTCGGAATCAACTTCAAGTAGAAAGCAGTTATTAATATGTCAATTGTACTTTTCTTAAAGTTTTAAGCTACGTAACGGTGCATGTAATTTTTATGAAGTAATATTGTCTATACATGCTTCAGACGTAGGATTACACGTTCATGCATGCAATGATTTATAAAACGACATTATTGATACGCGCATTGACTAGAGAATTGTTCGTTGTGATGTTTTATGAAAGAAGTTTTGTTATTTCTCGAGACTGCACGAGGGATACATGCAATTGTTGTAAAATGGCGTTGTTGGTATCTACTTTGAGCTGAAAGTTGTTCATAATACGTCAAATGTACTTTTGTTAATATTTTAGCTAGGTTGAGTGAAGGCGCGTGTAATTGTTATGAATAATTTTGTCAATATCTGCATCAGACGTAGGGTTACACATTCGTGCATGCAATGATTTACGGGGTATCTACTCTGATCGCATTGTCATTTGTTAGTGGTAGTTAGGCTTCCTTATTAAAAAAAATAGTCACGCAGGAATTTGTATCATTGGACTTGTTTCAAAATATTATATTTTTGTAAAATCGAACTAGAGACCTCTCACTTATAGGTATCTTCGTACACTTTAAACCCAATGGTACATCTAATAGCCATTGAAAAATATAATCAAAATTCAAAATTAATAATAACATATTAACATGATTATAATTTATATGCATACTTGTTACAAAATCATATATATGTGTGTGTGGTGGACTTCTTCGAGAGATTAAATGTACATAAGAATCAAGTAATCAAAAAGCAGAAATAAGATGATATATATGATACAATGATGATAATGTTACATTAGTTTTTTTAAGGGAATGTTGTTTAGTCGATGTATCCCATTAAAATTGTGGAATATGCACATTTTACACGAATTAAAAATATATAATAGTTATAAATGAAATAAATAAACTAGTATTTTTCTCTTTGTCAAAATAAAAACTAATATTCTTACTAAATTATCTTTATTAGCTATTTATGCATTTCTATTATCATATATTAGTGTCAAGACGATGGTGTAATTGTATGTTTATTTTATCCCACGAAGACGAGAGAGTAATTAGCTTAGCTTTATATACAAAGGGAAAAACAATTAAAAAGCAGCGTGAGGTCGATGTCCATAGAAAGAGCCTAGCATGGCTTAATATAAGAAAATGAGAGAGTGAGAGGTGGTAGACTTTTTTTTTAGGCATGATAGAGTTGAAAATTGATATCTCTAATGATTGATGATGTTGATGGTGCACATAAATAGGTTAATTTAAAGATTACAACTTAGGTGTTTTTTACGTAATTTAAATCAATAAACATTTTATACGTAATTATAAATACTAGTCTTTCGAAACAGGCTGCGGCATACATAAATTTTCAACCTCTCGCTTTAGTAAATAGAAAACATCAATTATTAATAAAATACATTCGTCCTCACGAGTTTAACTCTTTTGATCAAATAAAACACACCTTCAACTATTAATATTGACTCAATACTACTCTCCCTTGAAAAGTTAATATATAGTGTAAATTATATTATATTTTTTTAGATAGACGAAATGATAAATAACCATTAAAAAATTACACACGTAAGTGGAAGAGCTGGACTTCAAACCTCGGTCACGGTATAAAGCCCTAACAATTTCTACATTTTTATCAGTTGGTTAGGACTTGTAGAATATATTCTCCTTTTTTAATAGATGTTTGAATTAGATTATGCTCTCTTAAGAATTAAATATGCATTACATTTTTAATCCATTTTAATAAATAAATACTTTTATTCTTTCAAAAAAATAATGATAAAAGTTAACTTTGAGCAATCATATTATGTCAAAAAAAGAAAAGAACTTTAACCGCCATTTTAAAAATATTTTTATTCTTTCAATTTTAAATACATGTTTTTAATTGACCTCGTTCTTTTTTATAAGGTTCTCTTTCAATTTCTAATTGTGTTCATCAAGTATTTACTAACATGTCTTATTAATTATTTTTCAAGGAATATCTTATTATTTTATATTTTTCTACGATCAACAATAAATATTATGAAGGGAACATAAATTAATTCTCTCTTTAAAGAATAAATTTGTAAAAACAATATCAAATTGTCTATAGATTCAGTGCTATCGTTCGTGTAGTATATGTTTATGATCTAAATCGAAAATGAAGAAAAAAATATATTACTTGTTTGATTACATTAAATTAAACTAAAATGTTAATTAGGGGAGATGAGTGTATTTAACAAAGAGATAGAGGAATGTAACTCAAACTTCCCTTGAAAGTTTTCTATGTTTTACGTAAGAGGGTATAAATATTTCTTAGCGTAGGAGAGAAATGTATATTTCTTAACCTAGGAGAGGAAGGTAGAGTAATTTAAACATTTCTCGAGAGAGTGTAGGTTACTCTTAAAATAAATTACAAAATCAGTTGAAACTTTAAACCTTTATGACAAAAACTGTGGCATCATTTGCTCTTGTCACGAGGCTGAAAAAGGAAAAAAACAATTTATTGTTCAGGGAATCAGGGTGTTGAAAACTGAAATGGAATCGTCTCAATGCACGTCATCTTTAATCCTACAGATTGCTAAAATTTTGAACCAAACTTCATTTTTCTTTTTTGGTTGAGCAAACCTACTTTACGAGAGATCTAGCAAAAAGTAAACTTTCTAATTCTAAACATGCTCAAATTAGCCAAACCACTCTAATCGGTTAATAGATTGAGTGTGTCAATCTAACTCTAGAATTGAAGGGTCAAACAGATTAACTGATTAAAGCATACTCGTTCTACCACCCTTAGATTTAGGCTTTACAGGCTTGGTAATAGAGCAAACGACAACAAACCTCTTCAAAGATAGTACCTACCTTAGGTCATTACTACAAATATGACACCCCTTGACACGAAATCTATGTCACGTAAATGCATGGAGAAGTAACTTTACTATGTAAATACAACACAATACATGGTGACAACGAAAAAGATGAGAGGATTAAAAGGCCTCTATTGAGATAAAAAGAAACACGCTAGTGCTGTTCACTCATTCACGCCCATCACAAACAAGACGCAATCCAAAAGAGATACTATCTTCCTCAACACAATGTCATTACATATTAAAGAAAAACTAGACCAAACACGTTACTACAGTGCAATACAGATATGTTAAAACACCATAAACCATAATAAACTTTGAGTTAATAACATTCAACAAATGATGTAAGATAAGATTCCTCAACAACCGATATGTATTTTGTCTGACGGAAGCTGCATAAGTATAGGAAAAAGCATCCACAACTGGACAAACAGAAATCACACCGCTCATTTAAGTTCCACACAACTGACATCATGTATAATATAAAGATCCTTTCAATATCTCCTTCTAGGAGGACTCCTGGAGCGCCGCTGAGGTCTGCAAAATGTCAAAGTTCCAAACACTCAAATGCTAAACTATGAAAAATTTATAAGGGGAAGAAGGTTAGAAAATAGCATTTAGCATTTGCTTAAACAAAACTACATGTTTGGTAGATTTGTATCATTGTGAGTTTGTCGAAATCACGGTGACATAGTGATTCTAACAAACTCATTGTGAATTCAAACATACAATGAAACGGGGTTGAAATATGGAATGCAAATTATTTAATGATGGTCTAGGACAATGCACCATATATATATATGCATTTTAATTTCTAATGAAGTAGGATACGTTTTACAAACTTAAGAGTGGACTATGTGTTGGCAAAAATAAATTTTACAGTTGGATACCACACAAGTTATGTAGTTGAATAGCTTGTGACCATAGAAAACGACGAAGAAAACCAACACAAACATAAACTAAGTAAAGATGTGATGAAAATTGTGTTGGACGTGTGGAAAGACTAGAAAAGGTAGGATTAGAGATGATAGCATTGGAGAGAGTTAGGTAGAGCCTATTGAAGAAAAGATGACGAAATCTCAACTTAGGTGGTTTGGACATGTGTGGAGGAGACATGTAAATTCCATAGTAAGAAAAGCGGATGAGATAAAAGGCAACCGAATTGCAAAAGGCAAAGGAAGGCCAACAAAAACTATTGGCAAAAATTTTAAAAATATTTAGAGGCCAATGACTTGACTATAAACATGGAACTGTGATAACAAATCATAATGTGGTTTGATCCATGTAGCCAACCCCACTTTGTGGAATAAGACTTGGTAGTTGCTGTAATAGGAAATACCAACTCAAATAAATGATGTAAAACTCAAAACAAAACTTCATGGAACTTTGTTCAATATTAATGTCGTGAAATAACATACTACCCTGTAGACAAATATAAATTACCTGTTTCTTCTAACTGACTCGTTAATAGGTCCACTGCTGAAAGCCCAATCAACATAAATGGTTTGTGTGAGAAGCACAGATCCATTCAAATTCTCTATTGCATTCCGAGCTTCCTCGGAGCGCTCATATTCAATCAGTGCATAACCCTAAATTCAAAATGCTTATCAGTATAGAAACCAAAATCTTCACATGATAAAATGGCAGATGCAGAATGGAGCAGAAGTTGCTAAATAAAGTTACAGGAAAAGGAGAACCAATCTGCAGTTTCTGAAACTGATATTAATCATCAATCAATGATGTATGAACATAGGAACAGAGATGGCAGAAAATTTACTTGGACAAGGATCAACCCTGTTTACAAAATTACAAGTAGTCTAAAAAAAGAGTCTTGCCTTTTCTTAATAAAATAAGATAAGGTGAGATCAAAGCAGCGAAAGTGGCAAACAAGAGTAAAAGCATCATCATAAAAATATAAAACAAAAAAGAAACGACAATAACCTACACACAGTTACTTGTTAGGAAGGATTGTATGTTTCTTCCACTACATCCTTTAAAATCAATACTGCATTAATTTATACTGATAGGGCAATATCAATTTGAAAGAAAAAAAAAATACTGCAGGGAGTGCAGTGAGGCCATTTTATAAAATTTAGGGTTAATAGATCTTTACCCCCCTGTAATATAGGTCATTTCCGGTTTTCCCCCCTGTAAAATATCTTTTTTGATTTACCCCCTGTAAAATATTTTTGTTTTGATTTACCCCCTAATAGGCCAAACAAAAACCAATTTTATTTTTTTTTTCAAGAATTTTTCGTTTTTGTTTGGCCTATTAGGGGGGTAAATTAAAACAAAAA
>Ga0315915_1002605_pt1 | contig 22816 bp, 22 predicted proteins | sample MpolbnodulesMG_FD_207738 | JGI IMG/M metagenome (GOLD analysis project Ga0315915, IMG submission 207738) | Medicago polymorpha root nodule microbial communities from Los Angeles, California, United States - branched nodules | ecosystem: Host-associated > Plants > Roots > Nodule | place: USA...
TAAATAAGCTTTATGTTAATTCATAAGTTCTCATTAACGAAAATGGCATCTTCATAAGCTACGTTTTCATAAACTATCTTGACAAGCTTATGAATGATACAAAAAAGCTTATTTATTTGCATAAGCTTTTTAACATAAGCTCAAAAATAAGCCAATCCAAACGATACCACCTTGATTACATTATTTTCCTGGTGAGGAAATCAGAAAACTGAGGAACGTTTTGCCAATTGGCAAAACTGCAACTATTGTTTGTGTTAAAAGTAAGATACGCTAAGGTTCTGTAGTCAGTAGCGGACATAGTGGCTGCTATAGAGACACTGCGTTGTGAAGTAGCCCCTAGTTGTTATTAAAAACCCTACTGTGTTGCGTTTGAGAAGTGGCCATGTATGGGCTCTAGCAGCCCGACAGTGAAGCTCATGTAAAAGTGGAATGAATCTTCAACTTATAGTCGTGCTGTATGTTTTTGGACTTTTTGGTTATTTCACTCTAAAACTTATTTGCTTTGTATTGGGCTTGGATATTTGTAGCAATGAAATTTGATTGTTAGTTATGAATGTCTTTAATTTTGTGTATTCTTCTGTTTTTGAGCATTTTCACGTGTATGATTCTTATTTGCTTTGGATTGAATCACTTGTGAAGAAAACCTCCAATTTTTTTTTGGCTCTGGAACAAGATTTGGTTTCTTGTGATTGTATGTGTTTTATAAATGTAATTAGAAGATTTCCATTCCCTTCATATCTTGATAGTAAATTTCTTCCTAACATTACAAATTCTGCCATTGCATGAATGTATGCTGTGGGTTGCATTTAGATTTCAGTCAGCTGCGGTATAATTAAAATTACAACGACCTATAATCCAATTTTACTGGAACCTATTTCTTTTTGATAATTCCAAAATAGTTTTTGTGGTGTTATGATGAATTCGAATCCAACCAAATATTTTTTTTTGTATCTTGCAGATCACGAACCGCTGTTGCTCCGCTTGAACGGATGAAAATTTTGTTACAGGTTAGTTTGGTTGGTTGTTTAGATTTACACTGGTATCATCTCTTCTTGCTTTTATATGCCGCGACGAACATTAGACTAATATATTTATATGCCGCGACAAACATTAGACTGTATATCAGCATGCTTGTTCGGATGTATCCTAATTTCCACAAATTGCATGTCACTTGGTCTTTCCGTCTGCAGGTCCAGAATCCTCATAACATAAAATACAGTGGAACAATACAAGGCCTGAAATATATATGGAGAACTGAAGGATTCCGTGGACTGTTCAAGGGAAATGGTACTAATTGTGCTAGAATTGTCCCAAATTCTGCTGTGAAGTTCTTCAGTTATGAGCAAGCTTCTAAGTAAGTTTTACATGTATTCAAAATGAAGCATTAATTGTATCTTTGTCTATAAGCTATTTTTTTACTTATCATTCAGGTGCAATATGTGATGGTAAATTGTCTTCTGCAATCCTCTTTTGTCATTTTTCTTTAGGGGCACTCTAGTGGCTAAATTTTTTCAATCATTTCATACATCCTTTATATATTTTTAACTGTTTTTCTCCTCTGTTTATTTCCCTGACAATTCCTTCTTATTTTGACAGAGGTATACTGCATTTGTATCGGCAGCAAACTGGAAATGGTATGTCTACCATCTTTATTGCGGCTAATTTGTGTTTGGCTTGGATTTATTTTTTAAAATTGATGAAGGGCAATGTTAGATTATATTTGAACGTTAATGAATTTGACCAGCCGGCTTTGCTCCAGATTTTTAAAAATGGACTGCAATTGCAGTGGCAGTGTTTTCAATGGCTTTTCAAATTGAGACAGTAATTGCGCTGCATCAGCTGTATTTGAATCATACAACAAATTTAATCTTTTCATCAAAACTTCATACAATATATCAAGCAAGCCAAAATACCTAAAGCTGGCATAAATCAACTTCTCAATAAATAGTAGTTTGTTTTATTTAAGTGGCAATATAAAACAGAACTTTGTAGCAAAACATGGCAGTCTTCTGAGGGTTGGCTTGTATTTTAGTGATACCAAGTTAGCAACTTAATAAAATGCTCCACCGCCTAAGTGTACGTAGTAAAGTTTGAAAAGAAAAAAGTACTTAGGTATGCAAGCATATGTACCCAACCAGTACTGGGATGGTTATATACCTAGTATAGGAATGGCTACCATTTAGTAGTAGTCATACTCATGCATCATAAATACTGAAGCTATGTGGTGTCTAGGGGCCAGCTTGAATATCCAATACACTAATACAGTGCTGAAAGTGAATATTTTTAATACAAATGATTTATTGGTGTTTCTTAAATACATTATTTCAGTAATCTTTTACATTTTTATTTTAAAATTATCAAACAACTCCAGTTTTCATCTGGCAACATTGGCTGAAAAGATATGCGTATATAATTGTAAAAAAATTAGTAGATGATATTTCTGACCGTAAGTATATTCCCTTGTACTTTCTGCAGAGGATGCTCAGCTGACTCCTGTTTTACGTCTTGGAGCTGGAGCATGTGCTGGAATAATTGCTATGTCTGCAACTTATCCGATGGATATGGTCCGAGGCAGGATAACCGTTCAGGTCCATTTTCTTTTTACCAAATGATTGCTTTTGTTGTTGTGGATTATAAAGAGGGTTGTAATATTAATTGGAAAAAAGTTTTTTGCCAGAAAGTTTGACAGAAAGTTTTTTGCCTTGTATTGGCAGACTGAGAAATCCCCTTATCAGTACAGAGGGATGTTCCATGCTTTGAGTACTGTGCTCAGGGAAGAAGGACCACGTGCTTTATATAAGGGCTGGCTTCCTTCAGTAATTGGAGTTGTGAGTAATCTTTCCTGAATATCTCATTTATGATAATTATGACCATGAATCCATTATGGAACATACTTTTTTTGGGTACAATTATGTAAACATGCTTTATTTACAATCTTCATGAGAAGTCGATACTGCATTTTAAAGCAACATAGAACATGCATTTGTGGGAGGGACCTTAATCCCAAGAACGAGAAAAAAACTCTGAAATATAAAACTGAATTCCTGCTAAGGTTGCTTGGATGTGTAGTTCTATGCCATCTTATGTTCCTTTATTTACCTTCATTATTGCAAACATTTACATGCTTGGACTTGTTTCTCGGTTAAATGGCTTAAGAAGTGGGTTGAGCCTTTTTTATTCATTTAGTTTTTTAAAACCGGATCTTTAATTTCTAACAATGGTTGTAGGATTTTAGGCAGGGTGCATCCCTAGGTTCTCTTTTCTTGGCTTATTATGGTAGGATCTATTGGTAGATACACATATTCAATTAGTCATGTTATACCATTGGGCTTAAGACAGTGGGGCAACATTGAGGTATTTATTTGGATAGTACTTACCTCACAACCGTGTACAAGGAAAGGCAGATTGCATGATTCCCTACAGGCCCAAAAGTGAAAAGCCAATGCATTGCATTACATGTTCTCTATATTTAGGATCACAATTTTACAATTTTTTAAACACCATTGTTAGTAAATTCTGATTATTGTTAGCAGTTAGCACTACCATAAGTCTGGTGTTATAGCTTAACCACTTGCTATTGGATCTTGGTAGATATATATCATTCTATCTTGCTTCATTACTTTTAGTTTTATGTAGCATATAGTTTGGAGAGGAATGCCAAGGACACCCTCATACACACTCTAATCTACTGGGCCACATCATCTATGCTTTCCAACCCCTTACCTGTTAACTGTTAAACAAGTTGGCCTTTTTTCTATTTTATTTTAGATTATTGCCCCCCTCTCGACGGTCTGCACTGCCCAATACTCTGCCTGATCCCTCAACACGAGGGGCTAATGACACAAATGTCTCCATCCATTTCTCAATCTTAGCCAACACAGAGGACCCATCACGGAGGAGCAAGTAGGATAGGTACGGGGGTTTTACAATAGAGTGAAGTTTTTGGGATTTTTGAGAAACATAAAGCACGTTCAGTTCCCAAATGTTCCATTCCACTGAAAAATGAGACATCCAGTAATGCTCAAGATCATTGATGAGGACATCATGGAGTTGGAAGAGAACAAAAAAGTTGATATGGACCTGGTGCTGGTTGTCATCTGTACGCGGTCAAGAATATAGAGATAGCTAGAATAGTTTGTTCTTGTTTATGATTTTTAGAAGGGAAAATTTCAGAAGCAAAATAAAAGCAGCACAATACCATATGTTCATATCAGATGGGGCATTCAAGATTTGTAGGGTATGACAATTAGATGGTGGTCTGAAACCCAATAACTTGAAAAATAATAAAAAATTAAATGTGCTAAAAGGTGAGCAACTGCTAATCAACTAAGAGGTTGACAAATTGGATGACGTGGTTCAATGGATGAGACTTGTGTTAATGTGATGTGTCAGAGGGTATGTCCTTAACATTCCTATAGTTTTGAACAAAAATGGGGTTAATTGTATCAACCTTTACCTAAGATTGGTGCAACTAAAATTAAACTAAGAGATATGATCACATGCAAGGTTACTGTTTTGCAACATCCTTTTCATGTTTCATAATTATATTTATAATTGACTGTTATTGTAATTTTGCACAGAAGCAAGTTCTCCTTTTCAGTGCTTCTGTTATATTGATATTCTCTTTCTCTCCGCAGATTCCTTATGTTGGTCTCAACTTTGCTGTCTATGAGTCTCTGAAAGATTATTTGATTAAAACTAAACCATTTGGTCTAGCCCAAGATTCCGAATTGAGTGTGACAACACGCCTTGCTTGCGGTGCTGCTGCTGGAACCATTGGACAAACTGTCGCTTACCCGCTTGATGTCATTCGTCGAAGAATGCAGATGACCGGTTGGCACAATGCTGCTTCTGTTATCACTGGGGATGGCGTAGGCAAAGTCCCACTTGAATATACTGGAATGATTGATGCATTTAGGAAAACTGTTCGGCACGAGGGATTTGGTGCATTATACAAGGGTCTGGTGCCCAATTCTGTCAAGGTCAGTCTTCATCTAACTGTCATGATCAATTCTGGCAAACTTGTATCTACTTGATCTTATCTTTTAAAAGGAAGACTTGCATTTCCTTTAAAAAAAAAATTTTTATTATAAAAATACCACTATTTCTATGCATCTCTGGAAAATGAGACACTTTACTTCACACGGATGATTCCTGTGTTGGATTGCCTTATCGCACAGTGAGATGGGAATGAGATTTGACACTCCTATTTCTATTTCTATCTATTTCTTTATGAACATTCATAAATTGTTTAGACAAATCTTTTACACGATAAGTTCATTTCAGTTTTGATAAAATAGGAGTGTTACAAAATAAGCTTGTGTTTATTGAATATTTATTCACCTGGAATTAGTTTTACTGGTCTTAATTGAACATTTTTTTGGGCTCCCCTACTTACAACATTCTTTAACTCACTTGTTGTTTTACAGGTGGTTCCATCCATAGCACTCGCATTTGTATCATATGAGATGGTGAAAGACATTTTAGGAGTGGAGATCAGAATATCAGACTAAAGTTCGATAGCCGCCCCATATTATCTGTTTACCTGGTGGTGTGGTTTTCTCCTCTCTTTTTTGATAGGCAAGGGGATGTAGAGATGGCAACTTAAGATTATTTTCTTGTTTTTCATCTCACTGAGGATGAGTTTAGAACTCTAGAGTTAGTGTCTATAAATTTATTCCCTTGTTCCTATTTGTTTTGCAAACGTGCTGTAGTTTTCAGCTTCTTATTCATAATCCATGTCAATAAGTGTTGTGGAAAAACAATGCAATGACACATCTGCCTAGCTTTCTGCACTAGTTAAGAAAGCATTTTTCTTAGTGGAATTTGATGTGCTTGATATTTCCATTCTATGCCTACCATACACTCCACAAAATAATATGTTTGGAATGATTGTTTAAATATTTGAGCTGAAGTGTGTATGTTGCAAAGTAGAAAGGTTAATTCAATTGCAATGATAATGTGATTTTACTTTGTTTAACAATAGTGTTATTGGTTTTGGCATGAGAAATTAGGACGCATGATTTATCTTACCTTCTAGTATGACTGCAATGTAATTGATGAGAGGATGCTTCAAATCCTAATTTGGGGTCATAATCAGTGAACCATGGTTTTTCTTGGAGTCAATAAGTAGCGGGGCAGGACAAACTCCTATTACAGTTCTAGTGTTCTGTAAGACATTGAAGTGTAATGGTATCTGCCTGTGTTCCTATTCAGCACTCCAGTAGAAGCTGAGTCATCAAGTAGGCTAGGTTAATGCCATCTTTCGGGTACTTGGGGCCGGGTACCCATAAAGGCTATGTCTTTTTCTGCATTCAAAAGTGACTGGATGCACGTTCAAACTCTAATTTCCAGCGTTCCCAAGTGACTAGATGCACGTTTAAACTCTAATTTCCAGCTTCTATATTTTCATGTTGAAACAAACTTTGGGTCGGGGGATTTTTGCCGCAACCGCTGTTCCAAACAAGTCATTTTTTTAGTCAATTTGAATCTAAAAGCTGTCCCCAGCCATTTCATCTCTCTGAATATAACCAAGCTCTAGGTTAATGGGGCAAGGTTCATGAATCGTGTTTTTGTCAAGTATACGAATCACTTTTACTACGTCAGTCATATGATTTTTTCATAACAAAAATGAAACTATTATTATTACCATGGATGATGGTGCCCTCGGGACATTAGCTAAACAATTAAAAAATGAAAGAAAAGACAGTTTTTTTGGTGGTGGCCGGGGTTTGAACCCCGGACCTTGCATATATTATGCATTGTTCATAATAATTGAGCTAAGTTCACGAGGAAAAGAAAAGGCAAAGTTAGCGTTAAATATAACACTTTTCAAGTTTTAAAAATAAAAAATATAATTATCAAGGTAACAATTTCCTTTTGTAATACCTTAACTATTGTTCCGTTCTCCATTTGGGTAGCACTTGGTTGACATGGAATTGGTGACATTGATGACTGTTGGAGTACTGGTTAGCACTTCCCTATTACTATATGCCAAAACGCAGGACAACATTTTGCCTAAATTTGCCATTACTTACAAACAATTTTTTCTTTATAATTAAAAATATTGCAATTATAATCGACAAATAAAGAAACATCAATGTAAACACAATATACCCGTCTTTTAAGGGTGTCAGGTCTGGGTGACCCGCTCAACCAACCCAAACCAAGCTGTATTTTTTCCAATCCGTTTAAGTTTGTGTCCAACTCGAATCAACCCATTCAAATTTGTAGTGTGTGGTTTGAGTAGCGAGTTTATGATTTCAAAAAAAGTTACATTTTTCAGTTTTTATATAGTTTAAGAATTTTATACGTTAATCCAAAAGTGTCTTGAGTAAATTCAATTGTTTGCATTTTAAATACTAAGATTTAATTTAAATGATATAATTTTCATGAATTGAACTTCTGTTTCATGAATCCTTAACAATAGTTGCTGCCATCATCTAAAAATCATCACACAAACCAAACCTTACATTGTTCAGTTAAGCACTCCAATGGAATAAATTTCCAACCACAATACACGTGAGATCTCATAAAATAGAGAAGACAATGGACACTAACACCGTTTGAATTCACATACAAATTGCTAATACTTGAAGATACAAACATGCTCACTCACTCACATTTCTGTTGCAACAATGCAACACTGTCATTGTAAAACAACACCCACTCACATTGTTCTCTAACAATGTAACAGTGCACCATCACTTCTCTCTCTCTCTCTCTCTCTCTCTCTCTCTCTCTCTCTCTCTAACCTCTTCGTTTTTCTCTCCTCCATGGAATCCGTATTCTCCAGCATTCTCATCATTCTCGCCATTCTCTTCATCACCTTCATCCTTTCACTCTTGCTCCGTTTCATTCATCTCCGCATCAATCACCTTCGTCTTCTCTCCAATTCAACACCACCAGCTTCAGTAATCATCGACTCACTCCCTCCGATTCCGTTGAATTTCACCTCCGATTCAACACCAACGCCATCGCAACCACCTCCACCGGCGCCGGAAATACAACGATCAATCGACTCACTTCCAACGTTTCATTTTTCCTCCATTTCCACCACCGCTACCGCCGCTGACTGCGCAGTCTGCCTCACCACGTTCACCAACACCGACCTCCTCCGCGCTCTTCCTCGGTGTTGTCACGCCTTTCACTCCGAATGTTTAGACAATTGGCTCTGTTCTTCCAACCTCTCATGCTGTCCCCTCTGCCGTTCCACCATTTTCGCTTCAGAATCCGACCTCGCCGCGATTCTCCGATCACCTTCCGATAGCTTCCGAGTTGAAATTGGAAATGTGAGCCGGCGAGAAAGCAATCCCGAAGCCGCTGCCGTTGCCGGAGACGCATTGTCATCGTATTCCATTGGAGGATCATTCGATTATCGTGTAGTGGAGGTATCGCAGGTTCCGGTGAGTGCAGTTTCGTCATTTCGTGGTTCTGGAAGGTTCTTCAGTGGAAGTAGTCGCAGAATCGAAGCTAACGGAATTGGTGAGGAGATTACCGAAATGTTTCGTTGGATTTCAGGGGATTATTAGATTAATTCAAATTGCTAATCTCTAATTTGTTTAAAAATTAGTAAGTTTAGTGTTTTAAACATCATTTTGATTATCGGTGAAGGAAGTTTACATGGACACCCAATTAGAAACCAATTAACTTGCCACGTAAGACATATGTATATATATTATTGTAAGGCTTAAATATGCATTTCATAGGCCATTTTATTTTTCATCTTGAACTTACTAATCCTTCCATTTTGCCCATGCAAATATTAATCATTTGAAAATTCGTTCTAATTAAAAATTTTTGCTAAGGTGGATGGTAATTAGATATGTGGCAACTGGTGACTGGCTTTTTGTCAGGACACGCCAGCAGATGGCAATTGCAATGACATTTTTGCCCTTAATGAATCAAGACTCGCGCGCAAAGACCATTTTACCCCTGCCACCATCTTTTCTTCCTACTTATTCTTCTTCTCAGTCGTATTGGGTTTCTGAGAACCCTAAAACAACTCTTTTTCTCCATCGAACCTTTCACTCTTAATCCCTCATCTCAGTTCTGCTTCAGTTTGCAAATGTCAACAGGTAACACCAGTACAGGGTACTCATATGGATCTTATTACGGTCATTTCGAAACTTCCTGTGGAATGCTTCCAATGTGCCGTTGTGAGTTGCCCATGGTCATCTACATTTCAAACACAAGAGCGAATCCTGGACGTCGGTTTTGGAAGTGTCGCAATTGGATGAAAAAAAATACTTGTGGTTTGTTGATCTGGGATGATGAGCTTGTTCCGGGTACAAGGCCAATGATTGACGTGACATCTAGGATGGCAGTGACGTCTAGGATGGCAGTGACGTCTAGGACGTCGGTTGAGGAAGAAATGGAGTCTAAAGAGAAGAAGTGTAATTGTGTAGAAGTTATGGAAGGGATTTATGACTCGAAGAAAGATGAATGGAAGAAGAACTTGTTAGCTGAGAAAAAGAAAGTGGAATGGCTGAAGTGGATTCTGGTGGCAAGTTGGGTCCTCTTTTGTGTGTTTTATGCAAGAAAGTGATGAATGTGGATTGCTGTGTTAGTTGTTTAAGTTAGGGTTGTAGTTGGTTGTTATGTAATGAATGTGTTTAGTCAGATGACTTTGGTAGTGTGTTTGTTTAGGCTTTATGAATTAAGTTATTAAGTGTTTAAGTTGTTAAGTGTTGTAATTTAATATAAATGAATGTGTGATGTATTTCAATCTAAATGAATTGTAATGTGATTGCAACAAAGTGTTTAAGTTTGTGTTTTTACAGAAGTATCCATCACTTTATGCAACAAATATGGTGTATCCCATGATTGCAACAAAGTGTAAAAACGATGGTGTATCCCATGATTGCAACTAAGTGTAAAGTGATTTTGATGTTGTAATCAAATAGCATAACATTTAAATAGAAGCATTAAGGTCTAAGCCATACATTGTCATCAAAAGAAGAAACATTAAGGTCTAAGCCAATAGGTACATTAACATCAAAAGATGGCTAAGCTAAGTAATTAAAGTCTAAGCCAATAGGTACATTAACATCAAAAGATGACAGATAACTTGGTCCAAGGCACATATTACACTAAAACAGACAACATCAAAACACTGCTAGGCCAATTAAACATATTTAGTTGTGTCAATTTTTTTCAACAGGCCTAGACAGAATCCATCTTTAGCATCACCAGCAACTTTTGTAGCATCACCAGAAATTTTTGTAGCAGGTTGTGTCTCAGCATCCTTATCATCTTCTTCCGCTTCAATTGGATCATCTATTGCTTTTCTAGGCCCTTTGAAGTTAGCATTTTTTTTCCAAACAGTCCTACCACTTCTCCTCACCTTAGATAAATCCAATTTGTTAGATGATGGTTTTGCTGGATTGGGTGGACGTTGCTTTAAGACAGGTTGGATAATTGTTTTGACAATGGTGTATGGCTTGACAAAAGTTTGAAAAGTTAATGTAATGTTGACTGTTGTGTTGACAGTTGCAGATGGGTTAATGACGATGTGTGTGTTTGGGGCAGTCTTGACATTTGTGTGGACTATTGTAGTTGGTTTCACAACAGTTTTGGATGTTGGAGCATTAGTGTGAACATTGGTGTTAACCTGTGCAGTGGGGTTGACAGTTGTGGATGAATTTGGTTTCATGTAGGTTGACATAAATGCAACTGTAGGTTTGGTGACTGGACCTTTAACTGGTCTAGAAGGAAGAGACTGTGCAGGTGGCTTGAATTTACCTATAGCAGATTTCACCAGCTTCCTTTTCTTACTCCCATTTACCCCCACTTCACAGTTTGTTGATCCAGTACCAACACTATAACTGCCTTCAGTAACTTGTGTTTGATTTCCTTGAGTTGATGTTTTTCTCTTTCAAAGTGAAGATACGTCAGCATATAATAAGCAATTTAGTAGCATATAATAAACAAATTACCTTCCTTTGAACTTTAGCAACTTGTGTTTGATTAGTCCCCTCACTTTGACTTGCTTGAGCACTTTGTGTTTGATTAGTCCCCCACTTTGACTTGCTTGAGCACTTTGTGTTTCATGTTGAGCAGACTGTTCTTGAGAGACTTGAGCACTTTCTTGTTGGTTTTAATTTTGCTTTTTTGCTTGTTTCCTCTGTCAAAGTATAAATCAATATAGTTAGAAATAAACTGACAAAAAATATGATCAATACTTTGACAACAGTAAAATACCTTTCTCTTTTCTGCTTCATGGTTCACCGTCTGACTTTTGCAACCTCTGGCATTGTGACCAGAGCTTCCACATGTTGTGCACTTGTACTTAGTAGCAACTCTGCTAAATTTCCCACATGATTTTGCTGGTTCATCAGGCCCTCTCCTCCTTAGTTTCTTAGGTCTTCCTGGTCCTTTCTTATACACAGGTGGAAGCATCTCCTCACATTCAACTTCAAGCCACATGTCTTGACCATTTATAACACTAACGTTAAAGTTATAACATGCTTCATCCTTGCTCCTAGTATACCATTCAGAAACACAGTCCTCTGGGTTTTGGTCCATCTTAGACATTGCAACAATAGCATGTCTGCAAGGTATACCTACAAGCTCCTAAAATTTACAATTTGTCCACAGTAAATCTCTGCCCACCACCAATCATTTCAACCTCAAACTCCTCACCATTTCCCCAAGTTGCAATCCAATTACCAGCCTTTTGTATCTCAGTATTTAGTCTTTTCTTAGGCATAGGCATGATATTTTGTTCCCATCTACTAAGTTTCTCTCTAAGGCTTGATATCCTATTCATAATATAAGTTCTAATCCACTCAGCCATTGTTAGTATTGGTTTGTCCCTAGCTAACAAGATTGTTTCATTAAAAGACTCAAATATATTATTCATCAGCACATCACACTTGGAATAGTAGGAGAAGGCATGCTTACACCATAATTTAGGGTTGTGACCTCTCAGCCATTCCCATGCAGCATGATCAACCTTCTTGAGCTCATTCATCTTTGCCTCCCATGCTTTATTCAAGAAAAGAAAAATAAAATTAAAACTCAACTAACTTATCATTATTATCATTATGAATACTAATAAGAATATTATGAAGATACCTTGGAAATATGTTGCCTTTGCTGCTCCCATCATCAAGTCTCTAATCAGGGTCCCTCCTCCAAACTTCTTCTTGAAGTTAGCATATAAATGTTCAAGCCTGTCAGACCATTCTTCTAAAACTGGAATCAATCCCTGGATGAATATCAAAAACAAAAACATAAGTAAACATAGCAAAACAAAACATGTACAAATTAGTCTCAAAACAAAACTTATTTAATACCTTTTATTGGTCTGATATAAAGACCCATCTCCTGTCAGTGCCAATATCATTAAGTAGCAATATCAAGAACCACCTCCAAGCATCATTAGTCTCATTCTCAACCACTCCAAAAGCCAATGGGTAATACTAATCATTTGCATCTCTTCCAACATCAACTAGTAGTATTCCTCCATACATTGTTTCCAGATGACACCCAATTAGAAACCAATTAACTGTCACGTCAGACATATGTACATATATTATTGCAATTTAAGTTGATAGCATCAATCAAATGAAGGTGATACGGTGACGTGGACTATTGTATTTCCTTATAAATCTTTTCAAATGTGTATGCACTTTGCAATTTTCAAATGTGTAAGTTTAGTATGCACTTTGCAATTGCACACTACTAATATGCAATTTTTTTAGTCTAAAGTAACATCTTTTAACACCGGCATTAATATTATTAGTGTTAAAGATGTTACTTTAAACTACAATTTAAGAGATAATTTGATCGTGTTCATTTTAAAATGTTTTTGAAATTTTGGGACCTTATGAATTTTTGAGTACTTAGAATTTATGCTTTTTACTGACAAATTTAAGTTGTGAATTCTAGAAAATATGATGAATATTTTAGATTTTTTTTTGACGCAATAATTATTGAGGATGAAGTATTTTATCCTTGTTTACACTGTGTTTGGTAGAATAGAAATAAGCAAGAGAGAAAGAGGAGAGAGAGAGGTTGGAGAGAGATGGGTTACTTCTCTTGTTTGGTTAGAAGAGAGAGTGAGCATAGAGATACAAATCATGTGGGATCCATTTTGGTAAGTACAACCAGTGATCAATTTTAATTAGTATTTTTTAATATCTGTATTTAAACACCGCGACTGCCTAAGTTTTATTAATATCGTCAATACTAAATAAGAACAATATTAAAGTATACTATGATTAATCATACTTCAATTTTTTCCGTTGTTTTTTTGAAAATGTATCACTAAAAAACTCATCGTAGTGTACAATTGTAACACGGGACCCATTCTAGTAACTACAACGAGTGATCAGTTTTAATTAGTATTTTTTTAATATCTCTATTTAAACCCCGCGATTGCCTAAGTTTTATTAATATATTCTAAAAATATATGTGTGTATGGACTATATATTAATAAAAATATATATATATGAGTATATGTTTGTTTTACGGGAATATATTAGTATATTCTTATTTCTGAAATCTAATGGGAACTATATATTGATAAAATATTTATGAGTGTATGGACTATATATTAATAAAAATATATCTCACTATATGTTTTTATACGGGAATATGTTAGCAATGTTTATCTATGAAATGTATTTTCATTTATTATCTCTTTTAATATCGCCAATACTAAAACAAAACAAAAAATATAATATACTATGATTAATCATACTTCAATTTTTTCCATTTTTTTAAAAATGTATCAGTAAAAAATCCGTTGGAGTGTACAATTGTAACACGGGACCCATTTTAGTAACTACAACGAGTGATCAGTTTTAATTATTTTTTTTAATATCTCTATTTAAACACCGTGACTACCTAAGTTTTATTAATATATTAATAAAGTATATGTGGGTGTATGGACTATATATTAATAAAAATATATATGAGTATATGTTTGTTTTATGAGAATATATTAATATATTTTTATTTCTGAAATCTAATGGGAACCATATATTGATAAAATATATATGAGTGTATGGACTATATACTAACAAAAATATATCTCACTGTGTTTTTTTTACGGGAATATGTTAGTTTATGTTTATTTATGAAATATATTTTACGATAACAATATTATATAATACATTAATTATGATTTTTCACGGGATGCATATTATTATTTTTCACACTAAAACATATTAGTAAATAAAATCTATGATTATTTTTATTTATTAGTTTTTTTAATATCGTAATACTAAAATTTAATATATATTTATTCATATTAAAATTTAATTATTTTGTCATTTTTTATTACTACCGATCAATATATACATTATTATGCTTTATATACTTTACATATTTTCACTATGGACAAAAAAAAAATCACTATGCCAAGCGCAGCCAAAACGCAGCACACGGCGGAGCCGTGGCTATACAACGTGGCGAAGCCGCGCTACCCGTGCTGTAGAACGGGTATCTTAACTAGTTATCAGTAAAGGAAGTTTACATGGACAGCCAATTAGAAACCAATTAACTGCCACGTCAGACATATGTACATATATTATTGCAATTTAAGTTAATAGCATCAATCAAATGAAGGTGATACGGTGACGTGGACTATTGTATTTTCTTATAAATCTTTTCAAATGTGTATGCACTTTGCAATTTTCAAATGTGTAAGTTTAGTATGCACTTTGCAATTGCATACTACTAATATGCAAAAAAATTTAGTCTAAAGTAACATCTTTTAACACCTGCATTAATATTATTAGTGCTAAAGATGTTACTTTAAATTACAATTTAAGAGATAATTTGATCGTGTTCATTTTAAATTTTTTTTTGAAATTTTGGGACCTTATGAATTTTTGAGTACTTTAGAATTTATGCTATTTATTGACAAATTTAAGTTGTGAATTCTGAAAAATATGATGAATATTTTAGATTTTTTTTTGACGCAATAATTATTGAGGATGAAGTATTTTATCCTTGTTTATACTGTGTTTGATAGAATAGAAATAAGCAAGAGACAAATAGGGGAGAGACAAGTTGGAGAGAGATGGGCTACTTCTCATGGTTGGTTAGAAGAGAAAGTGAGCAGAGAGATACAAATCACGTGAGACCCATGCCTATTTCTCTTCTCTCCATGAGTGCGAAGAAATAGAGTAAAGGTGCACACTTTTTCTTATTTTCCACTTTTCTCCCTGGCTATATACAATAGCCACTCCTATTATTTATCATTTTGTTTTTAAGTTTTTGTTGTTTCTAGCAGGTCGAAAAAAAGCAAGTTGAGAAGAAAACCAAAGAGCAACTATATGCTTCTCCCTCTTTGATAAAATTAATTTAATCAAAATGAAACTATTGGAATTCACTCATTAGTTAAGTAATGAATTAATTTAATCGAATTAAATGAATATGTAAACACAAGAATTAATTTAATTGAACAAAATTCAAATATTTTAAATTATAAATTAAGTAAATAATTTATTCAACTTTTATGTAAAAAAAATGTAGTTTAATTATTTCTTAATTAAACTAAAAAAACTATATTTATGTTTATATGAAATTAACTTTAAATATAATATTGTGTATGTTAACCTTTTTTTAGTATAAGGATATTTTAGTCTTTTCAAAAATTGAACACACTTCTTTCTCTTCTTTCTCTCTTATACCAAACCATATCTCAAACCTACTCTATTTCTCATCAACTTCTCTCTTCTCTTACTCTTTCTCACCTGTTTCTCTCTTCACACTTTCTTCTCACAACCAAACATACTATTAGAGTTTGTTTTGGACTAGGCCTCAAACTACGCCACCAACCCAACACATGATGGTAAAACAACCCGTAGAAAATTGCTTTTCTGACATAAATAAGTTCACATTGACACATGAAAATTACCTAAGAGCCCCAAGCGGTAGTTAATTACCGTTGACAAAGCCGACAACAGTTAACTGTCGCTACGTGTTTGACTCAATTTCCAGCAGCTCTCCTTCCATTTTTCTTATGCAAATTTTTTTCTAACCAAATTCTTTCGGACTTAAACAAATTCATCCAAAATTTTAATCTTTAACATGTTAAACAAATTTTTTCATCTGAATTGTAAATTCATGAATATAAAATGTACGAAATAATATTTAACAGGATAAAATTAAAACGCAAGAAATAATATAAAAGGTACGTACGAAAATGTCATAAAAATACGAAAATGTACGGAACATGTCATAATAATACATCACCATCATCATAGTCAAAAAGTACAAAAAAAAAGCCTAATGATAATCAGCCATGCTGCCTACGATGCCTCTGCCCCCTGCGCTGCCTGGCAATCTGATACGTAAGGGTAGGGCGACCAATACTGCCAATCCGGGTCATCTCCTGCAGCAGCTCCTCTCTGATCATCTCGCCTCTCCTGGCCAAAGCATTATCAACTATCCGCACCACATCCCTAGCATGCTCCTCCTCTATGATCTGCTCCACGTTCACCGGCCTGGGAGGAGATCCTTCATCAAGTGGGAGAACACGAGGGTGAGAGACTTTGGCATACCAAGCCATGTAGCCAGGATCATGCTGTCATGCTCTCTAACACCTATGTACCCAATGAGGGTAGAACCACGCCTGAGCAAAGTCAAACTACCTCTTTACCCGCTCAGGTAAATGACGGTACACCCTCTCCTTTCCACACATCATCCATCCTGAGTAATTGCACAAAAGCAAAAAAGGGCGCACTTCTCTGTGATCACCATAAGTAGAAAACCTCACATCACCCACCTCTAAGCGATCCAGCTGTAAGCGGTAATGTTGCACCTCTATATGCCCTTTGCTAGTAAGCCATCTCGCAGCACATGGTCTCTCTAGCTTCCACTTCGTGTTAGGCTTCCTTGGGTACAGACCTGACAGATGCTCCAAAATTCATCCCTGCAAAAAAAAATAATACACAAAAATACGTATTCGAGTTAAATATTAAATAAATCTAATACATGATAAAAACTTCACAAAAATATTATAATAACATCCTAAATAAATGTAGTCTTCCTTAGGAAAAAAATGATCTAACATGATGATAAAGATTATAAAATAAATTCATAAATAAATGAAGATAAATATTAAATTATTACCATAAGAAGAGTCGTACAACCAGTCATCACTCCCCATGACCACTTCCCAATCGCCTACAAGTCCGCCATACAATCAAGATATATCAAGTCGATGTGTCTGTTCGTTTTGTTAGTGAACATCGCACTACTGACAAGATATAGAAGAAAACTCCTCACACACCACTGCCCCCTCCTATCTCTCTCCAACCTCTCCTCTCTCGACTGTGGGTCCTCCAGCCTCCCAGCCTCTGTCAGGTGGGCTTCATAAAGCCATTTCAGTGTGAGATAGCTAATATGAGCACCATACTCATTCTTTGCCTCAGCCCTAGCATCAACATCTGACATGCCCAACAACCTGGTCATCTGTGTAAGCCCATAGGCCCGATCGACTACTGCGTCATGGTCTAGCATGCGGCTCTGAATAGGAAGGTGGAGGAGATTATACACATCGTCCAAAGTGATCATTACCTCCCCCACAGGTAGATGAAAACTACTGGTCTCCGTGTGCCACCTCTCGCATAGAGCATGTATCATAGCATGAGTCACAGTAGAATACCCGATGTATATCAAACCATGTAGGCCAGACACCTCCACAGGATCCCAAAACCACCTCAATCCCTTCTCCGGTATATCAAGCTCTCTCACCTTTTTCCCTGCATTTAAACACTTACACTCCCCATCATGCCACATCTGAAAATCAAATGAATTAAGACATTGCCACTACAAATTTTTAAGAATTTAAAGAATTAAAACACTTACGCTACATTCTTTAAAGAATTAAAACACTTACGCTACATTCTTTAAAAAATTTAAACACTTACGCTACATGATTTAAAAAATTTAAACACTTACGCATGCGCCATTTAAATAATTTTAACACTTACGCTACAAATTTTAATCACTTTAAAACATTTAAAGAATTTAAACACTTACATTATGATGGTTCACCCAAAGAGGGATTGTCACATGCCTCGCGTAGTCGGACAACAATGATGTGGTCTCAGGACCTCCAGGAAAGGGAGGCCTACAACAGGAAAGGACGGTATCAACGGAACACGCCGACGTCATCGCCGAGTCTCGGGCTCAGCCTCAGGCTCAGACACAATATTATCTGCCTGAAGATAATCCACCACAACATCCTCTGGCATCTCCTCATCATCTGCCACCTCCTCATCCTCTGCCTCCTCCCGCGGCTGATAAAACACAACCTCCTCCTCCATCCGATCATATCCCTGAAATCCCTCATCCGCATACCCGGCATACTGATGCGCCTGTGTTAGATCAACCACCTGGTAGGAGTAATCCATATGTGATTATGAACCCGACCCCTCTTCTCCGCCTATCCTCAAGTCCCTACGTCTCCGGGCCTTTGGAACATACAGGTTTTCAACCTCTATCTCCTTTCGAGCGCTATTTGTCATAGCAAGTTTACCTTTGCGCACCCTACCCTCTCTAATACGCCGCTCCCGCGCATCCTTCTCCCCAGCCATATATGTACAAAAACAAATTAAAAGAAGGCATAAATACGTGGGCAATATATACTTTTACGGTAACATGATTCTAAGGCATTGAACATATCGTAAAAATCCAAGGCATTGAACCTAAGGCAAGTAACATGTAGCATATCACAAATTTTACTTAGGCATTGATAAAAATCCAAACTTAGAATCATTCAACTTAGGCATTTCATCAAAAAAAATTATGTATCGTACAACATTATGTCATTCTTAAACTTACCAAAAAAATGTTAAAATCCAACCTTATAATAATTATAACATATATACATTATAAAGTTTAACATATTTGAAAAAAAAAATCACAAAAAAAGCAAGATTATCTTACTTGGACATTTCATCAAACACCTTAAGTGTATTTCAAAATACTAGCACAATTAGTGTTAATTCAACATCAAATTCAACTGCATTGCACCTAAACCCACTCTAAACAACAATGCCAGCAAAAACCCTACATTATAACATCAAATTCTAACATAATTTGTAATTTCAAAAACCTAACCTAAACTCTAAAGTTTTACTAAAATTATGAAAACTAACACCCTAAACAACCAACATTGCATGTAAATAGGAAGAAAATAACTTACTTGTTAATTACTTGAAGAAATTTGCCTCAAATCCGTGCAATTGAAGTTGGGGTGAAGTTGGGTTTGTGTTGTTTTGAACTTGTAACCAGAAACTGGAAGTTTTCTGCATTCTTAAGATACAGAATGCAATGGCAGTTAACTACCGCTGAGGCCAACGGCAGTTAACTGCTGTCGGTTTTTCCAACGGTAGTTAACTACCGCTGGGGGCTTTAAAGTAATTTTCTTATGTCAATATGACGTTTTTGAAGTCAAAGGAGCAATTTTCTAACCCATAATCCTCACCACATAAGGCATGAGAAAAGACTTCCACTACACATAAGCACAACTCCATCAACCTCGACATTTCTAATGAACTTTTGCTTTCTCAGTCGAGTTTCACGGAATTAGTTATAGTTAGAAAACCTTATATAATAACGATTTCACGTCACAACGAGGGGGATACACAATTTTCACCACTTTTCCACCGACTCTCCTTTAGAGTTTGCAACGTAATATCATAGTAACTCCGTCATGTAGATATTTATTAGCATTTGTTGGAAACCTTTTACTAGTCATGCCCCACTTTTTTCCACGTACCGCATTTGTTGAGTTTTTTTTTGTTTTTTGTTGAGAGAATGAATTGTCGAGTGTTAAATACGGAATTGAATCCTCTTCTGCTTTTTTTGTGCAACCCCCTCTCCTTTTCTAATTCAATGGTTTATTGGTTCATAAATGAACAAAAACGACATTAAAGAGAGAGAAAAAAAGTAAATGAATGGTTTAGATTATAGAACAAACAACATGAGAGAAATGGTTGGAGAGGATCCAAATCCAATAAATACCACGGTACCTTCCTTAAAAAAAAACCACGGTACAAGTAAAATCAACCAAAAATTCAACATAATAACAAAAAAACAATTATTAGCGTCACTAAACAATAAAATGATAAAATATGATTAAAAACTGAAGGTAAAATTGAAAGATAAAATGTCACGCTAAAACATAATTTTCTTCATAAAAGGTCAAAAGAAGGTTTTTATATAATGTCTAATATTATTCCTATTGTTATGAATTATTTATATTTTAATGAAATTTAACTAATTCTTTGATTAATAATTTAAATAATATCATAGACGTGATGAAATGCGCCAAAAGGGTAAAAATGAAAACAACAATTCAACCCAAAGTGTATTTAACACTAATGTTACAATTCTTGTAAAAAAAAAAAACACTAATGTTACAATAAAATCATAGACGTGATAAAATAAGCCAAAAAGGGTAAAAATAAACAAAAATTCAACCCAAAAGTGTCTTTAACACTAATATTACAATTCTTGTAAAAAAAAACACTAATGTTACAATAAACCTCTCCTTTTTGTCCACGAACATAACTCAGTTGGTAGGACAATGCATTATTATATGCAGTGGTCGGAGTTCGAACCTTGAATACCTTATTTATTCGTCTTAAAAGATAAATTTTAGTCACCTGACAAAAGAAACTCCTTTTTATTACCTAATGTTTTGGTAAGGAAAAATGACAGTAATGTATGGTTGACATCAATAACAATCTGACCACCGTTGTGCCACCACATGCAACTTTTTGACTGTAGAATCATACTCGTGTCACCTTGCCAGCCACCTAATAATATTCCAGTATTTCTTTTAATTATTCCTTCTAAAATAATAACATTTACGTTCAAAAAAGATAAACTATATTATATTTACCGAAATAAAAACAAACAATTGGAAACTAAATTAGCAAAATGGGATCTACACAAAAAATTGTAGCATCCTTTTTGGTCTTTGTCTGTCTTTATTAGAGTAGTTTAGCTCTTCTATTGATCTTAATTTTTCCTTTTGCATGTAACAATTGGAGAATTAGTCATTTTGGTCCCTGAATGGAAAATGAGTAGTCATTTTAGTCCCTGAGTGTAGAGAAATTGTAAAATGCTTCCTGAATGTAGACTCTGTTGGTCAATTTCAGGGACTAAAGTGACTAATAGAGTCTACATTCAGGGACTAAATTGACTAATAGAGTCTACATTCAGGGACTATTTTGCAATTTATCTGCAATTAGGGACTAAAGAGACGACTTCTTTCCTATTCAAGGACTAAAGTGACTAATTTCCCTAACAATTCTAACTATGACATTACTTTGAATGGGTAAGTATATTAAAAAAACATACTAACATAACAATTAATATATTAACATTTATCGTAAAAAAATATTAACATGTAAAATAAATTTTTTTTTTAAAGATGTAAAATAATGTTGTACAATGTACAAGTTGTTTTCCACTATTACATCAATAAGTTACATCATATTTTATTTGATCAAGTTGTAAAATTTATCGATACATTGATAGAAACAGATTTGTGAATGATACAACTAGGCATGACAATGGGGCAGGGTGAGGACGAGTTTTACATTCCTCGTCCCCATACCTGATTCTCATATACTCACTCGTTACCCTACCCATACCTAACGGGGATGAGAAATTGAACCTCATCCCTGTCACCGACGGGTTCGGGTACCCCCGCCTCATCCCCATTTCCGCATTGAATAATTTTTTTAATAAAAAATAGAAGTTTTTTTGCAACCCCTATAGAAATGTTTAATGCATTATCCAACAATATGTTCACTTTAACATTTGTTAGACTGATTGATTTAGTTGCTCATTTAAATATCAATGATAATTTTTATAACACGTTAATCATCAAACAAAATAACATGACATATCAACATAAAGTAATTTTTTGCATTCGGGATGAGTTTGAGTATGGCTTCGGGGTGAGTACCTATATACCCGTTACCCATCTCATATCGTGTTTTGAAATCGGAAAAAACCCAAACCTATACTCAAACTCAGTCAAAACGAGAAAAACCCGTCAAATTAGGTTTGGTTCGAACGGATAACCACGAATATGGGTTTTGTTGCCATGCCGAGATACAACACTTATTTTAGTTGTGCGTCATAGAATTAGCCACCATGAATATACTAAATAATTAATTTGTGTGGCACATTAAACATGCTTAAGAGTTAAGAGACAACTGAAATTGCCACAAACATTAACCACCAATTGCTACAATCATGCTTATTTTTTGTGTATGGTTCAAAAATAGTATCCATCTATAGTATACTATAGCTCTTGTTTTTAACAATAATAAAGTATATAGCTTCTTTAAATGTGTGAATCAGGCGGCATCATATGAAACACTAATATCGTGGCTGCACTTTTTGCCTCAGACGTGGACAGCCCCATCTACACTGCTTCTAATTAATGAAAAATACAAATATTATTAAATTCTGTCCATAAAAATTCTTATAAATATCTTCTGAGCACAAACAATATACTCCTAATTTTTTTTTTCTTTATTCTGAACTCAAGTATTTATTGGTTTCGCTATACATTACTTGTCATTGTTGTGATCAAGATATTTTCCTCTCCAATAGCAATAACTCTCTGGTTAGTCCATATGTTCTTTATTTTATCCTTTCTAAATTTTCTGATATCTTGTTTGAAGTATCATTGTTATTCTCTCTCCAAAAGGTTACATCATGTGACCAAGTTTATCTTATGCTATTCAACATGTCTATTCTTTTTCTTGTTATAAAGAAAATATATTCTATACATCTATGTTCATGCAATCATTTGAAGGTATAT